>Ga0209298_10000028_pt1 | contig 83986 bp, 133 predicted proteins | sample S_140806_EF_Meta_FD_187325 | JGI IMG/M metagenome (GOLD analysis project Ga0209298, IMG submission 187325) | Freshwater microbial communities from Lake Simoncouche, Canada to study carbon cycling - S_140806_EF_MetaG (SPAdes) (version 2) | ecosystem: Environmental > Aquatic > Freshwater > Lake ... | reverse complement strand
GGGGATCCCAACTGAAGAGCAAGAACATCGCGAAGGGCGCGATGAGTAGGGATAGGAGCAAGGTCTTGCCAGGCTCGATCAAACGAATGGGCAACGATTGCGCTCATATAGCCTATAAAAAAAAAAGTCTGGGGGGTAAGAGTGTACACGAAGCGGGGAACTTGGTGTGCGCAGGGTGGACATTGCGGCAAGGCTTGCCCCCTGCGCACAGGTAATCAGGTCGTTACCACCCAGCGGCCGGAAGCACTGTGGCCTGGCTCACAGGTTGAGGAAGGTCTTCGTCGGCGCCTAACTCATCGCGGCGGGTTAGGGGCTCGTGGGATGGAGCTTTTGACCCGGCTGGCCGGCCCTCGAAGGGATCGCCCCCTTCAAAGAGCGCTGGCAGCCAGATGGAATCAGCCCGACTGCGCCAGTGCTTCATCTCGGCCGCGCTGGGGGCCTTGAGCACCGGGGTGACGTCGTACTTCGTCTCAAGCTTCTGGCCGCGGCGGGTAATAGTTAGATAAAAATTGGCCATCTCGCCAACTTCAATGGTGTAGTCTTCGATGTTGAGAATGGCCTCGATGGCTTCCCTCACCTTGAGCTGACCGATGTCAAAAACCTGGTAGTCGTCGGCTTCTTTGCGCTTGCAGGCCCAGGCCAGGAAGAAAGTCGGGGAGGCTTTCTCGGTGCCGCCGGTCTTCTTGGCCTCAAAGGTCAGGCCGATGTCGTCCATGTATTTCTTGGGGAAGGTGGGGAAGCGCCGCGGCTTACCTTCCGTCGTGAAGTATTGGTACCCGGCAATGCAGTGGCCGGTGTCGGCGGTGCCGCAAAGGCGAATGGTTGTGGTTTCGCCGTCAGCGAGCTTCTTGAGCTCGAAGTATTTGGCGGGAACCGCGGGGTCCTCTTGGTTGGTAGCGACGTAGTTGGCGGGGAAGATCGACATGGGTAGGGGGCGGGTTTGTTGAAAACTGGGACGAGGCTTACCTGAATTACCAGGCAGCCGGGCACTCGTCAGGTTGGCCTTGGAACGACTCGTGGTCGTAGCCGACGGCGCTGGTGCCAGCAGCAGGGTTGCTGCCGCCCTTGGAGCCGCGGTGGACGCGAACCATGCGAGCTTTGACCTCGACGTAGGGCTTGCCGGTTGCGTTGGTCATCTGCGTGAAGCAGCCATTGATCTCGACCAGAGCGCCGACATCAGCGCCAGCGAGCCGGTCCTTTGTGAAGCCGTAGGCGCGAATCGAGAACCAGTCGGTGACCTCGACCGGCTCGGTAACAGCGGGATCTGGACTGCGGAAGAAACGGTTTACAGCGACGGATCGCCGGGTGCTCTTGCCCGATTCGGCGTCCTTGGCCTCAGTGCCGAGCCGGCCGACGATGACGACCTCGTTGAGGTACTGGTCATCGCTGGCATTGGAGACGACCGAAGCCATGATGATCGGCAGGTCGTTGTCCGGCTGATGAAGGGAGGTTTCTCCTGAAACGATCAAGCGATCGCCGGAAGTTTTCTCAGCCAAGGCTTTGGCGGCCACGCTGTCGGCGTAGGCGCGTAGCAGCACGCTGACTTGGTCCTGCCCGCAGATGGCCCCAGCGGCTTGCAGGTAGTCCTTGCCGTCGACGGTGTGGGCCTGGGGCTTCTCGCTCAGGGCAACGATGGATGAGGCATAGCTCATGGTGCTGTGCGAAGGGCACGCCAGCTTAAGCGGCGTGTGCGCCTTGGCAAGCACCGCGGAAGATCTATCGAGCGTGTGCGTACTGACCGAGCCAGTCCGGTGCGGCAGGAATCGGCAAGGCAGTCTGTGGCATCAACAGAACGACCATCTGGAGGTCCTCTCGCTGCAGCCGCAAGGGGCCGCCGTGGTAACCGGAGAGGACCAGGGAGTCACTGTCATCGACCATGGCTTTGATGGCCGGCAGTAGCAAGCTGAGGTCGTAGCGCCCGGCCGTCGTGGAAGTTTCAGGGGTGCTGCCCCAGCACTTAAGGGCCGCTGCGATTGCAGGGCGGTAGGAGGGGAGCTCGAGGGAAGCGCGAACCGTGAAGTCCTTGAAGGTGTTGTGCTCCTTGTAGTAGGTGGTGACCCGGGCGGATAGCGCCGTCAGGTCATCGCCTTCGATACAGACGTCACGTCCGGCGGTCTTGATGCCGTTGGCCGCTTTGACCAAAGCGGAGTCGGGGAAAACCAGGGCGCTGCTGTCGGCCTTGCCGTCTGGGTCGTAGCCGATCATGCCGATTGCGCCGCGATTGAAGGCCGCGACAGTGACGCCGGATTCGGGCTCACCGGCGCGCAGGGGCGTGACCTCAATCCCCTGATCAGAGCCAAACTTGCCAGTGAAGCTGGCGGCGTAGGCGAGCAGAGCGGAGTTGAAGGTCAGCCGCATAGGAGGCGCCCAGGGACCACGAAGGTAGTGCATCGCGCATGCCAGGGCTAGCACGATGCACGGTTTCGCCAGCCTGGTCTTCGTAGGATGGCTCCAGTGCATTTGTCGCAGCGAACGATGGGCCCGGAAGCGATCATTGCGCTTGGAGCCCTTGGCTGCTCTGGCGTCGTGGCCCTTTGGAAAATCGCCAATGGCCTGGGTCGCTTTGAAGCAAGGACCGGGACCATCCTGGAGGGCATCCAAAAAATGCTGACTGACCACGAGGGCCGCCTGCGGGATCTGGAACACGACCGCTGAGTTAGCTCATGCGATCGGCACGGCCTGGACCTCGACCAGGCCTCCGTGGTCACGAAGCTGGATGACACGGAGGGTGCCACCGCAGAGGCGAGCCGCGGCGTCCGCCAGGTCAAAGACGTCGTCGCGGCTGCCGAAACGATCGGCGTCGCCCAGAGAGCAGAACTCGGGCAACCTGCTGTTGGGGTTCATGCGGATCCCAAAGCCCCAGCTGCTGCCATCGTGGGCTTCGACGCGGTAGGTGACGGTGTCCATAGAGATCAGTTGGTAGCGACCAGGCGAACGACTGAGATCTGTGCATCGGCCGGGACTTTAGGGCCCTTGCCGCGGACGTGATCGTAGAAGTGCGTGGCGGCCTCTTCGCAGGAGGCGCACTCTTCGATACCGACAAAGCCAAAGCGCCCGCAGGGGCGTTCCCAAACAACGGAATAGGCGTTGTTTGGCTTGGTGGAGCTGGTCATACGAGGTGGTAGTTGGGGTCGTTAGGTGAGAAGCGTTGGAGGTAGGCAGGCTCGAGGATCTGCAGCCACTGCTGGGCGCAGAGGGTGCGGCCGCTTTGCTGGTTGAGCTCCAGGGCAGCGAGCGGGAACCCGTGGGGGAGTCCCGCTGCTTCCAGGGCCAGAGCGGTGGTGAGGCGCAACAGGCAGTGGCTGGTGATCTCGATGGAGTCAGGCAGCAAGCTGTCTCTTGCGCTTGGATCCGTAGCCCGTGAAGTCGCCTTCTTTGCGCCGAGCGGCAATGGCCGCGTGGACCGGAGAGCCAGCGGGCTGCATGCCGTGACTGAGGTGGCAGAAGTGAACAGGTTCGTCCTGCCAGGCCAGCCGGTCGGTGGTGTCGATCGGCAGTCCCATGCGTTCGGCTTCGGCGCGGGTGTGGAGCACCCGGGCGGTACGGGGGAAGAGGGGTGCGAGGTAGTCGAACTTGCCGCCCCAGGATGCCACGACCCGCAGGTTGTCGGGTAGGTCGATCACCCGCTCGTATGAGGGGGCAAGCAGTGGCAGGTTCTTGGTGTAGAAGTAATGGGTGAGGTCCTTGGTTTCGCGGCAGGCCTGGAAGATGGCGTCCCGCAGGACGACCGAGTAGAGATCGCCGCCGACGAACCAGCGACAGTGGGTGCTCTTGTGATCGAGGGCCTGGCCGATGCCAGCGAGCAAGAGGTCGGTGACTTCGTTGGGGTTGAGGCCGCGGATGATCTCAAAGTTCTGCCAGCGCCTGGCGCGCACGCTGGGGCGGAAGTTTTCGATCGAGGCCTCGTGGCAGCGGAAGGTCTGCTGCGGGCCGTCGGTGATTTTGCCGGTCTCACGGTCCGCCAAGGCCAGACACTGAAGGGCGCCCGGGCAGGTGTGACCGGATGGCAGTGCGAAAGTGAGAGTCGAGTCGGGGAGCTTGCTATTGCCGTGCCCGAAGAAAGGGATGCCGCGCTGGAAGTGAGAAGCGGTGCGTGAGAGATTCATAAGAGATTGAGAGGACACAAGAAAGCCCGACTCGCCGTGGCTGCTGCCTGGGCGAGTCGGGCTGGTTGTTGAAGCTGAGGGTGAGGGCGGGACTGGCAGCTACCTGTCGGTCGCCCTGGACTCAGCCGCGTCATCGTTGGTGTGCAGGCGGTCGAGCATCTCCCGCTGTCTGCCGACAAACCCGAGATCGAGGTGATCCTCCGGCCGGTCGGGTTTGGAGTCGGATCGTTTCACGACGGAATCGCCAGCGGCCATCCGGAACCATTTGCCAGGGGCGTCGGGATTGGCGACCGCGACAGAATTCATCATCCATTTCTCCAGGGTGCAGATCATCTCCAGACACTCGCGAAGATGCTCCGTGACCCCCGCCCGGTCACGATGGGACAGGCCGATAGAAGGACTGCCGGGCTGGGAGGGATCGTTGGTTGGCGCCAGGCGGACGATCTCGTACATCGCCGTGATGTGGCGCGCGAGCTTGGCGTAGGGTCCGCTCAGATCGGGGCGGATGGATTGAGGCTGGTCAGGAGTCAGCATGGCTGGGTAATCGAAGGGAACGTTCGAGCAGAAAGGCAAGCAGGTTTGATAGCGAGCGACCTTCGGAGCTGGCCCGGGAAATCAGGGCTTCATGGAGGGCCCAGGACACGGTGATAGAGACGCGAACGGGCTTGCGGGAGCAGTCGAGAGGCATGACCAGAGAGAGACAAGGGGTTCAGCGAAGGGTGATGGGTGTCAAGGAGCTGAAGACGGAGGTGATATGGGCTGATCGATTGCAGTGTTCATCCGAGCGGGTAAGGTTCAGGTCCGTCTTGGTCGTTGTCCCGCGCTTCGTAGGTGTAGGCGGCGCGGTGCCACTCGCCGTAGTCGGGGTCTTCGGGCTTGGGGTAGCCATCGAGCTCCCACGCTTCAGCGGTGATGCGATCGCCAGAGGCATCGTGGTCGTGAGTGAGCCAAGTACCGAGCTCGGTGATCTCCCAGCCGGCAGCGCAGCGGATTCGGTAGATCCGGTCGAACTCAGCCTGGGCGGCCTCTAGCTGGGGGAGAAGGTCGTACCAATTGGGATGTCGCTCAAGCTGGAGCAGATCGAAAGCGGGGTCAGGCATCGGCTTCAGAGTCAGGATTGGGTGGAGCAAGCCAGGCGTCAGGCGGAACGCGCGCGCCACAGCAGATGGCGTAATAGAGTGCTTCGTGGTTACTGTCGTGGAGGGTGCAGTAGACCTTGCCGTTGGCGAGAATGGCCCCCTGGCCGCCGTGGTACCAGTGATGGCCGGCACCCGTGAGATGGCGGAAGAAGTCGTGTTGCGTGCGGTTGGGAAAGATGAGAGGGATGTAGCCCTTCCCTCTTCGGCCGAGTTCACCGGGGTAGCTAGGCATCGTCGTTGTCCTCCCTGTCGTCGTAGGTGGGGAAATCATCAAGCGAGTCAGCGTCTGGATCCAGGAGAATCCAGTTGCAGTCATAGGTCTGGCGTGCGGCAATACAGATGGGCAGGAGCCAGTCGGGGATTGCTTGCTCACGAGAGAAGCAGTCTTCTTCGTAGGCGTAGATCCAGGTCAAGCCCATGGCATCGGTCTCGCCCCAGTGCCAGACCGAGAGGTCTTGGGTGCAGTCCGGCATGTGCCGGGTGGAGACGCGCAAGACGCGATCGATTTCAGCCATTAGATTCACCGGCTGCTGCCGGGGCGAGGGTGTCTTGATTGATGCAGGTGTCGCTGTAAGTGACTCCCCCGAGGATTGACTTGGTGTCTTCGTCGGGAGCCAGCAGCTCCTTGCGCAGGGAAGGCCTGTCGGGAAAGGAGTTGCACCAGACGTCAAAAGCCTCGTCGAAGTCTTCGGTGTCGGACTGAAACGAGTTAGCCAGCCGTACGTCAAAGTAGTGCGTGTAGCGTTTGCTCATGACGTTGTCGCGGCGTGAGAGCTGAGGTAGTTGGCAAAATTCGCGCTGGCGGTTGGGTTGACAGGGAGGAGTCTTGGCGGCTGGTTGCCAAGCCTTACCGCAAACAGAAACCCACAAGAGTTATGGCGTCGCAAATACTTGGCGCGATCGTGCGCCTTGCGACGGGCAGCTGTGCCAGATGCGTCATCACTTTCGCATTGATAGACCTCGTCTAGCCGCCAGTCGGAGACATCGGACCAGTCGCATTCAGTGGAAAAGTCCTCGCACTCCCAGACGGTGTAGACAGGGTTTGGATTAGGTTCAAGGTCCATAGCAGAAACAAAGACTTCGGCCTGGACCCAGTAGCCGCCGTCGCGGTCGTCAAGCGTGTAGCTGATGTCGTCGGGGTCGAGGGGGTCAGGCGGAGGCAGTCGAACTTCCGCGTTGTTGTATTCGTGCTGGATGCACTCGCGGATGCGTTGGCTAAGAGTGGTCATGAGCTAGGCGCTGAGGGAACAGAAGATCCCACCAGCTCAGCCCACTTGATCTGGCGGGCGTTGAGCCGGAGGTAGTTGTTGAGCAGCAGCCCTTTGCGGCCCAGGTCTGCGGTGACGGTGTAGGTGGCTTCGTAGCCGGGGAAGCGTTCGCCATCGAGGCGGATCTTCTGGCCGACGACGGGCCGTGACTTGCGCTGTTGCCTGAGTGCAGCGTGGTGCTCGCGGACGAAGTCCCGCCAGCTCTTGCTACTGCCGGCGTGGTTGCGGTTGTGGCCCTGGGGCTCCGGCGCCTGCTCAAGGAACTTGAGCGGACAATTGTGGTAGTAGGGGCCGCAGGATTCGTCCATATCCTTGTAGCCCCAGCAGCCGTCGTGGCACTCGAGCAGGAAGAGAAGGATGAAGGGCTCTTGTCCCGCCGGCTGGGCCAGGACCCAGAGGCAGTTGCCCCGAAGTGAATGATCCAGCAAAGTGCAGGATGAGCTTGATGTGAAGTTGCGCGCCAAGAGTTCCTTGACGTAGTTGGCCTTGGAGGTCGGATGAGTGTCGAATAGCCAGCCCATGGGTTCAGAGAGGAGAGGATTCAGAAGGTGCGTCGGCATGGAAGTTGTCACCGATGGCGCGGCTTGTGGCGCGCACCATGTCAGCCACTGCTTCCAGGTGATCGGAGCTCCATTGCTCGTTGTTGAGCAGCTCGGCCACGGCGTCGAGGACCTGGGCGTTTTTGTCGTCCGGTGGGGTTGCGGCTACAGAGAGCTGCGTCAACAGCTCGGCGGCGCGAGCAAGGACGTTGGCTCCGTGAAGTCCGGCCCATGGTTCCATGAGCGGTCCACGCAGCGCCTCTGCCACTTCCCTTACCTCCTCCGGCGGTGGGATAGGAGAGGCTGGCGACCAAGCCTCAAGGTCGATGCCGTGGATGTCGGCCAGCTCGCAGCGGTCGGTGTCGCTGCCTTCGTTGAGCATCGACTCTTCGAGGCCTTCGGGGAGGGCGTCGACATCAATCAGCACGGCGTGTGCTGCGTTGAAGAACGTCCCGGACGTGCGGTCCAGGACGACGTAGCGAGAAAGGTCCATTAGAGGAAGGGGTTCAGGAATGCTTGATCGGCAGTGGGCACTTGCCGCTGGGCCTGACAGCCGCGAAGGCGCAGGGATAGGTGTTGCGCAGGTAGCGGGCGTACTCGTGCGCGTGGAGGCGTGCGCCCTTGCCGTCGGGGTCGTCGTCGCAGGTGAAGGACTGGTCGAAGGTCCAGACCCAGTTGTCGCCAAGGAAGGTGCCACCCGGGGCTGGCCCAAGCCCCCCCTGCTCCCCAATCCAGACGTCGTAAGTCGGACCGGGAACGGGTTCGAGTTCGTCGTCATGCACGAAGATTCGGGCGTCAACCCAGGCGCCGGGGTTGCGAGGTTCGACGTCGGTGTCAACGTCAGCGTCGTTGCAAATGAGGACGTCATGGTCGCCAGCAAACTTGCCCTGGGCGGCCTTGATGTACTTGGTGTAGCGGTCGTAGTCGATCATTCGAACATCTCATCGAAGCCAGCCTTCAGGATCGCTGCGACGCTGTTTGCCTGGTCGTCCGTTCCGCCGCCTTCGTCCGTGTCGTCGTCGCTCTCGTCGTCATCGAGATCAAAGTCACCGCTGTCGATGCGGTTGGCGACCCACTCCCAGTAACCCAGGCGGGTGTCTTCGCTGGCGACTTCTTCGGCCCAGGCGCCGACTTCATGCTGGGGGTGCTCACCCCAGGTGCCGCCAAAGTGAGCGGCAAGATCGAGGGCTTCAAGAGCGAGGCTGATTTTTCCCTGGACTTCAGTGATGTTGTGCTGGATGCTCATAGTTCAGAAGCTGCAATGGTTGGTGGATTGATCCGCGGTGCCGTGCAGTAGCGCAGCAGCCGTTTGTCGGCCTTGACCGTGGGCCGAAGCACGAGACTGTCATCAGCCCAGTGGTCGTCAAAGGCTTGAGCAAATGCCCCGCGGAACTGGGTGCCCCAGTGAGCGCGCCCATCCGGCCCCTTGTCCCGCATCTGGTCGCGAACTTTGCGCCAGTCCGGAGCGAGCAGGCTGGCCAGTTCGTGGCCAGCTCCCATGGCGGACCACCAGAGGCTGGAAAGGTTGCACGTATCGAGCGTGCCGACGTAGTCGGTCATCGGCCTCAATTCGATGAGGGCGTAAGCGGGGTCGATGGCCTCTAAGCGATCCCACCAGAAGCAAACGTCGTTGTTGCCGGGGTCGACAACTGCCAGGTGCATGCGCCACTTGGCAGTGCTGTGGTCCTTCTTATAGCGCTCCATCATGGGGATGAACGCCGTGGCCAGGCCGGCGTCGTGAACGATTCTCTGCACTAGGTCAACCCTGGGTAGGCTGTGAAAGTCAGAGAGAGAGTGATGCTCAAGCAAGCTGTTCTTGAGCTTGAGTGCTTTTGCTTTGTTGATGGGCATCAGAGGGGAAAGATTGAGTTTGGTTTCCAGACGTAGGCGACTTGGTAGGACTCGACGTCGAGTGGCGTCACCGGCAGTCCCGTGAAGCGATGAAAGGCGACAAGGGCAGAGCTGCTACTGCCGCCGATGTGCCAGTCGTACGGGCCTTTGGGAGTGGAAGGCAGCTTCCAGTCGTAGACGTGGAAGGTGGTCCCGTCGTTGCAGCGAAAAGCCCACTCGACGTTGGTCTTGTCGCCGCGGTGAGTGTGCGGCTGCCCCAGCAGGGCGACGAGGTTGTCGTAGGTCGTGTTGCAGTAACCCTTGAGGCAGCCGCTGGGCTCAGGCGCTTTGCCGAGGACGGCTAGGGGATGGAGCTTGGGATCAGTGAGGGGCATTGGAGGGTGGGAGCTTTTGAATGCCGTGGAGGTTTTTGAGGACGTATCGCCAGAAGCCGGCTTGCGAGGGGACGCGATTGAGCGCTCGACAGTGATCGCGGTAGTTGGTCTCGTCCACCGGAGCGGTGGTGACGACGCTTTTGTCGAAGCCAGGGCTGTAGGTGATGGGGTTGATTTCAACCCATTCGACGTGGCTGGTGCAGTTGACGTCGTAGCCCTCGATTCCGTAACGCTCGAGAGGCGAGTCACCGACAAGTGCGTGTAACATGTGGTCGTGGTCCCATTCACCAGGAGCGGTGAAAAAGGATTCGTAGGTTATGCGAACAGTGAGCGTGATCTCACTGCAGCGAACCCCGGGTTCAGGGTAGTGGTCGATGGATTTGGTTTCCATTGCAGAAAGAGTGGGGAATTTGGAGTCAGATCCAGCGCTGGACTTCGAAAGAATCGCTGGGAAAGTTGAAAGCAGCCATTGCTGTTTCGTCGTTGCTGTCGTAACGCTGCTGCGCCTTAAGATCACTAGGAAGCGAATCGCAGTGGTTGGTGATGGCATCAAGCAACGTGGCGATCACGCTGTTGCAGATGTCTTCGTCGATGTCCTCGGCGCTCATTGCAAGGGCTAGAGACTCGACGAGATCTTTCTCGCTGATCGTGATCAGCTCTTCAGATGTGTCAGGCATGGAAGGAGAAAATTGGGGATCAGAAAGCATGATCTCACTGCAGCGAACTCAGGGTTCGGGGTAGTGGTCGATGGATTTAGTTTCCATGAATGGGGGTTGCGGGGGAAGAAGCAGGTTCAGGGTCGACGGGGAGGACTTCGCTGAGTCGGCTGTGCAGCAGGCGCGCCGGCTTGCTGGCCCAGCGCGGACAGTGGAGCAGTTCGAGGCAGTGTTCAAGCGTGGGCACGAAGCCGAGGTCCTCAAGGATGTGCTGATGCGCCAGCAGAGATGTCGGGACTTGACGTCCTTTGCTGTTGGTGATGGTGTCGCCAAACAGCGCGATGGCATCTTGGATACCTTGGGTGTGATGAGCGAGCATCCGATGCAGTAGCCGGTCGGTGCCGACGCGACCTCGGTCCATCCACTGATGGAACTTGTGATAGTCTTCAGGCGCACCGCCAAACGCATTGGCACTGCTGACGGCGTGGTAGTGGTAGTGAGACATCAATAGGTGTAAGAGGTATCGGTTGTCGACTCGTAGCGTTCGCTGTGCTCAAGGTTGACCCGGATCTCATCGGAGTCGCCGTCAGTGGAGACAGAGACGGTGCCGTAACCGCCTTCGTTGACCTCAAAGCCAGGGTTTTCGCCATAGGCGATGTCCCAACCAATGCGGTCTAGAGCGTCTGCAATGTTTTCATTGCGAAGCTCTTCGTCTTGAACCCACTCGCGGCGCTCGTTGCACCAGTGCCCTTTGCGAGCTGTGTGGCCACAGGCGATTTCGTTGGGAAGAACCTCCGAGTCGTCGATTTTTAAGTTGGTCGAGTGCGTCCAAACATCGCAGTCCGAGCTAAAGTGAATCGATTCGACCTGGCCGCTATCACCGCAGCCGTCGTAGACGATTTCGATGCGCCGCAGGTCGGGGTACTTGGTGCGTAGGAAAGCAAAGATTGCCCGCAACTGCAAGACACATTGGTCTTTTTCGGAACTCAGGTTTTCGTAGCGTTGCTGAATCTGTTTGGCAATGTCGAAATACTGGATGGCGTTGGTTTCGGTCGTGGAAGGAGGGAGCTAGGAAACAAAGAGGACAAGCAACCCCAGCCAGCAACACAGATCTGTGCACTGCTGAGTGGGGCTACAAAGATCAGGTCAAATTGACAGGAGGCACGTTCTTCCTGAGGACGGCAAGGCTGCGCTCGATGCGATCGATCTGATCGATCATTGCCGCGCGTCTGAGCCGTTCGGCGCGGCTGTCGTCGGGCGTCTTGGTGGCTGCCTCGCCGACCAGTTGTTCCCGAGTGGTGTAGCGAGTACCGCACCGGCGGCAAAAGCAGCGGCGGTAGATCGAGCCGCCACTGCGGGGCCGCGACTCGATGACACCGCGCTCGATCGAGCCGCAGTCGGGACAGGGCGTCCCGACTTGTCGCATGGCGCCGTCGGTCATGCGACCAGGGCGGCATCGAGCAGTCGGCTGATGACCTTGGAGAAGATCTCGCCTTCGGCGCGCTCGTGACTGACTTCGCCGTCGCCGCCGAAGTCGTGAGCAATCTCGTGGACGAGCACCTGCAGGAAGGAGGGCAGGGACTTGAGGGTGCGCCGTGCCACCAGGATCTGGTGCACGGATTCTTCTCGGTTGAAGCGGTGCAGGCCAAGGACGTCGTCACACTGAAAGTCGACGAGGCCGAGACGAGGCGCGATGGGCGTGATGCCCATGGAGTTAAGCGTCGGGGTGATGGCTTCGATGGCGGACTGGTAGATGAAACGCTCGGAATAGGTGAGATCGCCCAGGCCGTAGGTGGCCGTGACGTCGTTGCGCTTCGCCACCCGCAGGGACTTGAGGCTCAATGTCGGGTGGTCATCGAGGAAGGTGCAGGTCGCAGGGCTGGCGATGATGCCGATCCGGCCATAGTGACCAGCTTCGATGGCGCCGGCTTGATCAAGAACAGGCATAGCAGAGGCGCCATGGATGGAAGTCCAGGCAGTGCCGACGGCTTCGATACCAGAAGCGGGGCAATAGCGGTTGCCGGTTGCCTTAGCATCTGGCGCTGCTGATTGCAGCATGGCCAGCATGTCGGTGGGAGTGATCTCTCCGTCGGTGAGGGCGCCGATCCAGGCGTTGCCGGCGTGGTAGTCGAAGTCGAAGCTGTTCATCACCCGGCGATCGCGGTCGGTGCGAACGTCGCGGTTGAAGTTGTAGCCAGCGTAAAGATCCGGCTTGTATTCGACAAAGATGCCTTTGACATAGCAGCGGCCACGCTCGACGGGATCGGTGAGGATCTGGACGCCGCCGGCGGGGATCGACTTCAGAGCCTTGGGCTTGAGGTCAATGAAGGAGTCCTGCCACTCGCTCCATTCCTCCTCGGAACAGAGGACCTGAACCGAGAAGGCACCCAGCGGGGTGGGGCGCTTGCGGGTGGTGACAGTCAGGACCTGCTGGCCCGGGAAGGCCTTGGAGTCCTCAAGGGTGCAGAGCCAGTCCTCGTCATCGTTGACGATGCGGAGCTTGCGGCCGGCACGGACCAGAGCCAGGGCGCCGAGTTTGAGCCCTTCGCCGAAGTGGCCGCGGGCGTCGGTCTCAGCTTTGGATGTGCTGCCCATCAGCCAGACCGAGCGGTCGAGGCGCACGCCGAAGTTGGCGATGTTGAGGGTGTCACCGTTATGACGGATGTGCATGGGATGGCCGGCATCCTTGCCATCCAGGGCGTTCTGGATGGATTCACGGACGCCTTCGTAGGCGCTCCAGTCGCTGACGTAGTCGGAGCTGATGGTCAGTTGGAATTTGGCCATGGAGTGAGGTGAGAGGAAAGAGAGGAAGCCCCCGCAAACAGCAGGGGCAGGAAGATCGATCAGGCAGTCACCAGATCACGCGCCAGTTCGTTGGCGCGGCGGATGACGCCAGCACCGGTGCCGAACAGGGTCGAGTGCAGGCGGCGCTTGCCGGCACCGGCAGTCAGCATCGAAGTCTCGACTTCGGTGACGGCGTTGAGGCCGGCGTAGACGGTGCCGGAAACACCGGGGATGTCACGGCCGAGGCCGTAGTTCCAGGCACGCTCAAGCTGCGCCCACTTGCGGGGCATGTCGTCGATGCGGCCCGGGCGAGTGTCGCCGCCGACGAGCTTGACGTCGGGGACTTGGTAGACCTGCTCCAGCCAGTGGCGGTAGAGGTCGAGGCCCATCGGCGTGGCCTGCATGCTGCGGTAGTCGTCAAGGACGGCAGCGAAGGTCTGGCGGGCGATGTCGATGTTCTGAAGCACGTTGTCGATCTGGGCGACGTCGTTGTCGGTGTGGCGGATAGTGAACTGCCGCCCGTGGCGGTTGGCATCGCTCATCGCAAAGCCAAGGGTGTTGCGGCAGACAACGCGGATGTCTGAGAACATGCCGCCAAACGCGGTCGAGCCGTCATGACCGAGGTAGCCCACGATGTTGCGGTACACCTTGTCGCCGGGCACGACCTGCTGGTCGGTGCCCCGAATCTTGGCCGTGAAGGCGACCTTGGCGCCGTTGCGCAGGACGACGCAGGCGTCCATGTCGGTTTCTTCGCGGATGGCCTGGGCGAAGTCGAGGAGTCGGACGTTGGGGATGACGCGGTAGCCAGGGCTGGCGGTGCCGAGAATCTTGCGTTCGTCGGGGCGCCAGATGCCGACACGGTTTTCCCTGAGCGAGACCAGGTGCTGCTGAAGTGCCTGGTGGATGGCGATGCCGCGCTCTTCTGGTGAGCTGAAGGACTGATCGGCAGCGCGGGCGATGGCGTCGTGCAGGGCAGGGCTGTCAATGTCGCCGGCGTGGAGCTGGAGCGTCTCGACGGGGAAGAGGGCCTGGGCGCGGCGGAACATCTCGTCAGCCGGCAGGGTGCCTTCGATGACATCGCCTTCGTTGTGCCAGGCTTTGGTGCCGAAAGCAAAGACGCCTGAAGTGAACTCGCTTGACATGGGGTGAGAAGGGGATGAAGAGAGAGGTGCGAGTGGGGAAGGTCAGGGGACGCGCCGCTTGAACTCGCGGTCGTAGTCCTCGATGTCGAGACCCAGGGCGGAAAGGGTGCCGTCACTGACGAGCCCCTTGCGGCTGCCAGGGCCGCCGCCGATGCTCTCGGCGTGGACAACGGTGAGGGGACCGATGAAGTCATCGATCTGACCGATGCAGGTGACGATGCCCCTGATCAGCGTTCGAGTTGTGGCCAGAAAGACGAGTCCGGCCAGCCCGCCGATTTCGGCAATCTCCGGATCTTCGAGGCGTCGCTCCATAGCGGCGACGACAACGCTCAGCAGGAAGCTGCTGGCGTGCATGAGGTGAAGCGAGTTGGCTCCACCCGCCGCTGCCAGGAGCTGTTCCAAGGCGACGACCAAGTCGGCGGCCCCAAAGTCAGGGTCGCTAAGCGGCAGCCGAGGAACTTTGGTTCCGATTGGCAGATCCCTGGCACCTGCTGATGAGGCGTTGAGCAGGAACTGTTGCAGGGATTCCTGGGAGATCTGGTCCGGTACAGATGGGTCAGGTGACATCAACGAAGGGCTCGGTGAATTGAGGAGGGAGACCGAGCTGGCTGCGCAGTCGGTTAACAGCGATCTCGAGGTCGCCCTGTGCCGGTCCGATGGATTCGGCCCGGACTTCGGGTTGCTCGATCCCCTCGGCGGAGTGGGGGAAGACGCGGAAGAACGTGGTGGTGTTCCCGCGCTTGGTTTGCAGTTTGATCGCTGTCTCCTGCAAGTCAAGCAGGAGGAGAGCGCCAACGAGGGAGCGTACGGACCACGGGGTCTGTAGCTCGCTGGTATCGAGGTGCGGCTTTGCCTGACAGGGCAAGCGCAGCACGACGAACTCACCAGGGATGGCGGTGCCCAGGTGGAGGTCCAGGTAGTCTCGGACTCCGTAGCGGCTGGCACCGCCGTGTTGGCTGATTTGGATGTCGACGACGACGCCAAGCACGCTGGGCAGGATGGGACCTGGCGATGAGGCGCTGTCGCCGTAGATGTAGAGGAGGCCGTCAGCAGAGATGCCGACGGTGGTGTAGTTGCGCTCGGGCGTGGCCGGAACAGCCCACGAGGGGAGAGGAGCAAGAGCGGTGTCTTGCGGAGCAAGGAGAGCTTCCATAGCGAAAACAAGGAACAAGGAATGTGCACTGCTGAGTGCACCCACAAGAACGCACTCATTCGCCGGTATCAGAGGGCAGTCATGCTGTTGACGTCTTCTTCTGTGAGGTTGACGCCGATTTGTTTGTAGTAGGGAATGGACGAAATAGCGCAGAGCTTCTGAGCAATCATTGCGCGATTGTGTTCGCCAACGGCGTTGCCAATCAGGCGCAGCTGGAGCAGGAAGGAGCGACTGACCTCCAAGTTGATCTTGAGGTAGGCCGCGGGCAGCTGAGCCCCCTGCTCGATAGCCTTCTGAGCTTCCGATTTGCGGTGAGCCGGGCCGCGCATGGCTGGCTGGCTATTGGCGGCAGGTGTTGCGTGGTTGTTGCCGGAAGTCAGCTCGACTTCGGCAGGGGAGGGAGCGGGATAGTCAATGTCGCCCCACCCGGACTCAGGGTCAGGAGGGAGCGAAGGCTCAGCCAGGCTTTCGCGCTCATCGAAGTCCAAGTGGAGGACAGACGCCTTGAGAGCGTCGTCCCAGTGGACACTGGTGGCTTCGTCGAACTGAAAGCCAGGCTTGATGGTGTCAGCGAGACTGGTTGGGAAGGCAACCACGCATTGCTTGCCGGTGGGGGCAACGCGGTCGTAGTAGGCAAAGTGGTAACCGTTGTGCCTGAAGCTGGGCCTGGGGGCCGAGGTGATGGTATGGACTGCCATGGCTTTACAGAGAAGGAGAGGGACTGGAGGTAGGCGGTGACGCCAGCTGCCTGCTCAGGGGAGAGCAGCAGAGCGTCACCGAGACGCGGCAGGGAGGGATCGCACAGCTGGTTGAGGGCCAGCCGTGCTCTGCCGCTGTTGGGTGTGACCAGGAACCGGCCCGACGGCGTGGTCACGCGCAGGAAGTCGGGCCGGGGGAAGCGAGTACCCGGAAAACGAATACTTGGCAGGTATCGAGAAAGCAAGTACTTGATGGGTACTTGCTGGGCGCCTGGTGATGCTTGGCAGACGCCTGATGGGAACTTGATTGGGAACTTGACGGTCACTTGATGGACCAGGAGCGGCGCTTGACCAGTTGTGCGCCGGGGACGGTGGCGCCCTCCTTGATGGCGGCCTTGATGGCCGTCTTGTCGGGCGCAGCCTTGGGCTCGGCCAGCTCGTAGGTGCCGGGAGGGCAGCCATCGAGCATGTCTTCAAGGTGTCCACGCAGTAGGCGCTCGATGTCGCAGGCCCTGGTGCTGCCGTGGCCTGAAAGCTTGAGCTTGAGTTCAACTCGGGTGAACTCTTCGGGCATGTCTGGAGCGTCGAGGCTGGTGTCGACTTCGACGGCTTCGCTTGGACGCGAAACAATGGTGAACTCGGGCAGTTCGAACTTCGTTTGTCCGGGGTGGAGGGCTTGCAGGCAGCGCAGGAGGTAGTCCTCCAGGCGCTGGGCGGCGCGTTCCTCGGCCTCGGCTTTGGCGATGCGCTCGGCTGCGCCCTTGCGGAGGAACTCGGCCTTACCGAGCAGCATCTCGCGGATCTGGCAGATGCCGTTGGCCTTGCGAAGCAGCATGCGCTGGCTGTCATTGGCCCGCTCGAGCAGGCTGGTGATCAGAGCCTCGGCTTCGGCTTGCTCCTCGGGGTCCTCGGAGCTGGCCTTGGCTAGGGCGATCGAAAGCTCGCCGTCGATCTCCTGGCTTTCCAGGGTGATCTGGAAGAGGGAAGGGGTTTTGGGTTTAGAGGGGGCGATGGTCATAGGGAAAGGGTTTGGTCGATTTGCTGGGCTCGTTGCTGGAACGAGCGGTGGAGGTCGCGGATGGCAGCGACGGACTCGGCCGTCTGACTGCCATCGCCGGCGTCGAAACTGGCCCTTGCTTGACGAAGCAAGATGGCAGACCAGTCACGCAGGCGATGGACGTGTAGCACGGCATTGGTGCGATAGCTTGCCATGGCGGTCACTGTTGTCACAAAGAAGCCTCGGCATGCAGGACGCACGCCGAGGCTGTGATTGTGGCAGGGCCTGAGGGATCAGCCCGCAGGTGCGGCCTCGACGGTGATCGAGGGGTCGCTGCCTGCGGCGAACTCGGCGGCGCGTTTGGCCTGGTTTTGGCTTTCGCGCATGGCTTTGCGGTACTCGGCGCGTGCGGCGATTTGCTCAGCAGAGAGGACGTAGTCCTTGCCGTCGAAGCCAGTGCTGCGCTTGCCGTGGTAGGTGGCACCGTTGACGACCTTGGTGTCGTTGGTGTCGTCCTCACCGGCGAGCTCGAGCAGGTGCTCGGACTTGAAGCCGGCGCGAAGTGCGGTTTCTCGTGTCGCGAAGCCGGCGCCGTTACGACCGGTCACGAAGGCAAGCTCCGTGTCGGTCCAGTTGACGCCGGTGGTGCCGGAGTTGAGGCGGATTTCGAAGGGGCCAAAAGCGATGATGGGCATGGTCTTGTTCCAAACAGAGAGATAAAGGGGCTCAACAGGCATGTGCACTGCTGAGTGGACCCACAAAGATCCACCTAGAATCGAACGATCCGAGGTGCTATCCATGTGGGGTCAGATTCAGGGCAAGCTTGCTGGGCTTGACGCCTGGATTGCCGAGGAGGCAGCCAAGCGCCAAGCAGGGGACAGGGCTGCTGGGATTGCGCGGAACACCGCGATGATCCAGGGCGATACCGAAGGGAAGTACCGCTCGCAGATCATGGAGCGGATTACCAGGGGCTTCGCTCCTCCGGCGGCTGATGCCGTTGCGGGGATCGAGAGCGCCCTGGGCAATCAAAAGGGCCGCGCCAGGATTGCCAGCCAGTACGCCCCCGACATGCGTCGCGGGCAGGGTGGTTGGACAGGTCGCGGCACGATGGAGATGATCAACGAAGGGATCGCAACGAACGATTACGTCCGTCGCGGCGTGTTGCCGACGGCGATCGTGGGTGGCGGTGCGCTGTTGACAGCGCCCGCCCAGCAGTTGTTGCAGTTGATGGGGTTCTTGCAGGAGGGCTCGACGACAGGCGAGAGGACAGAGAACAGCCCGCTCGCCTGATGTGGAGAGGTTTGCGGGGGACCAGATTGATCTGGCTGGGTTGATCGAGGCAGCTCTATGGCAAGAGGCCCTAGTGAGAGGCCTTGCGCTGCCTGCGATGGGCTGGAACGCCGAGGGCGAGCGCGTTAGAGAACTGATGCGCGCCCGCGCTGGCCGGGTGGCGGACATCCAAGAGGAAGCTGTCCCCCGGTCATTAGGCGTGGCCGAGCCGGTGTTCAGTTGATCGGCGGCAGAGGCGGGTGCGGCTGCCAGGACGAGACGCTGAGGCCGGCGCCACGCTGCAGCACGGCGTACCAGGCAGTGCCGTCGTCGGCAATAGCGTCAAGGGCGTGGCCGCCAGAGGGGCCGATTGTTCGAGTGATGAACACGAAGCGCCGGGACGCCGGAGCCCCGGGGGCGCCGAGGTCGGCGTCGAAGTCAAGATTCATTGGTTTGTCTCCAGGCGGTGTCGCTGTATTCGAAGCTGAAAGAGCCGCTCTCGTTGGAGCCGAAGCCTGAGCTGAAGCCTTCAGAGATGAGGCGCTTGACTTCGTCGAGAGCGATGAGCAAGTCGTCGTCGGTGGCGCCGGTGGCTTCTACCTTGAGAGTGAGAGGCTGAGGCCGCTCTCGCGGCAGTGGGGAGTTCATGGTGTGCTAGCAAGCGTCTGCCAGCGGCGGAGCTCGTGGAGCTCAACCGCCGCAGGGGATGGGTGGGGCCCAGGGATCCAGGCCTGGGGGTAGAAGGAGTGGTCCGCGGTGTTGCGGTCGACGAGATCCGCCAGGCAGACACCGCAGGTGAAGATGCTGGTGCAGAGGAAAGGCGCAGAGCGGGCCGTCATCGAGCGAGATAGATGGGAAGGTTGAGACCGCTCTCGCGGCAGTCGCAGGCCCAGGAAAAGAGCAGGCGACGCAGGTTCGCCTGGTGATCGCAGAGCTGCCAGGGCTCGTAGCCCCCGGTGCCGCGGAGGTGCTCGCGCAGCAGCCAGGGTGGGGCCTCGAGCTGGAGCTTCTTGACCCAGTGGTCAACAGCTTCGCTGACGTCGCTTTCGCGAGCCGAGCAGTCTTTGATACAGTCAGCCAGCAGGTCACGAATGGCCGTGCGGCCATCGAACCAGCCGGACCAGAGGGGGTCATGCGGCATGGGGCAGCTCGCAATGGGCGATGGGATATTGCCGCTGGGACGGCAGGTCATTCAGGTGGCCGGCATACGCCTCCTCGAGGGAGGCGCGGGTGCAGCCGGGGCCCACAGCCAACGCAGAGCAGAGGCCGTGGGCAGATGAATCAAGAGCCTGGTTCTGGAACAAGACCAGGTGCGTAGCGCCTGGGTGGCAGGCGACGCGCTTGAGGCTGTCGTGCACTTCGGGGTGGAAGTGAGACGCAAGTTCGGTGTAGGAGATCTGCTTCACAATTGAGCCTCAATGAGGTCAGCGATGATGGAAAAATCAAACAGATGCGTGTCGTTGAGGCGTGCCAGCGGGATTACGTTGGAATCGCCGTCGGTGGTCACGTCAATGTTTAGGCCATTGACAGCGGTTACCTCGGGAGAGTCCGTGTCGAGATCAGCCCAGCACATGACGGCCGCAGGCAGGATTCCAGTTGAGTCGCAGCAGGCTTGAACGTCGTCGTAGACGCGGCCGTCGAGAGTGGGTGCTGCGGCGGGCTTGCTCCAGTACACACCGATGCCGGCCTTGGCGGCCAGGTCACAGAGGACCCCTAGGCAGCAGAAGCCCTCGTCGGTGCGAAGGAAGTTTCTGCCTTGCTGGTATTCACCGGAGCGAAGGGCGGCGACCCATTGGGTCTTGATGGCAGGGTTCATTGGGCGTAGGCGAGGGTGAGGGAGTTGCGTTCTTCAACGGTGGGCGCGTCGGTGCCGACCTGGGGTTCCTCAAGGCAGGCCTCGAGGATTGGCTTGCTGCAATGGCTGCAGCTGATGTCGCTATCGCCCCAGTCGACGGAGACGTCGATGAGGCACCAGCCGTCAGAGCCGGTGGTGGTGGCGATCCACTTGCGCTCCGTCCGGCAGCAGTCGGGGCAGAGCGCTTGACCGTCGTTGGTGACGCCGTAGCGGGGGTAGAGCCCCGGCCAGGTCAGGGGATTGGCGGCGAGGTCGTCCGCCAGGCGGAGGGAGAGTGATTGTGTGGTCATGGGGCCTCCATGAGCTCGCGCATGTCGCGCTCGCCTTGATCGGCGATGGCGGCCAAGAGGGCCAGCTGGGCGGGCCTGTAGCCGTCCTCTGGGGAGAGGACAACGCGAGCGTGCGGGTGAACGCGCTGGAAGGCCCTGGCAAGGCGCCTGAGGTATCTGGCGCTGCCCATGGCGGGGCCATAGGCCTCGTGGCCGCAAAAGATTTCGAGAATCATGAGGCGAGAGGGGGGTAAACTGTCTGACCGCTATGGCAGTCAGGCAGCGTGACAGTGAGGTGCTCCCGGTGCAACGGCTTGGCTGGTTGCGTCACCAGTCGTCCAGCGGTCGACCTAGAAGGCGGTCGGATTCGCTGGCGAAGGTGTCGCCGGTGCAAGCACAGCTGGTACAGCTGGCAGCCGCCGGTGCCAGAGGAGCAGGTGTTACCGAACTGCGTGATCAGCTGGGTCAGGGGCGACCTGCTGATTGACCGCGATCGGCTGCAATGGATGGTCGAGAGGTCAGCGGCAGGGGGGCCTAAGGAGGCTGATGTTGGCGCATTCCGGGACGGGGATCCCGGCCTGGGCCTCCAGACGGAGGGCCCGGTAGTCGGCGATTGCGCCGGCAATCATGCCGACGCCAACGACGCCGGAAATGAAGATGGAGAAGGTTTTGACCATGGGGGTGGGGAGGATGAAAGCTCTCGCCTGGGCAGGCCAAGCAAGAGCGAGTCCCCGTCTCATGACGCCACCAAGGGTAGGAGGCGTCAGACGGGGCAACGGGAAGGTGTCAGCCAGGGCTGATGGAGAGGACGTATGGGTTGCCAGTGACGGCGCACATGTCGCCCCAGAGGCGGGCCATGTCGGCCAGGTCCCAGCGACAGGAGGTCGGCGGAACCGAGACGAGCTGGCCCTTGTGGGAGTAAAAGAACTGCCCGCGCTGGTCGGCGAGCAGTTGGCCGTTGGGGGCGGTGATGGTGATCACGCCAGCCTCCAGCCGTAGCGGCGCGCCAGGAAGCGCAGGAGCGCCAGGCGCAGGACTTGGGGAGCCTGGGCAGCGGAGGTACCGCTGAGGGCGCCATGAGCGCCTAGGCGGGCCCTGACGCGGCGGCCTGCGTGGTAGGTGGCCTCAGCGGCCACGTAGGCGTGTACCAGGGCGTGCAGGATGCCCTGGAAGATGCTCTGACGGCGCTGCCAAATGGCGTCGCCGGTCAGGAGGAAGAGGGCGAAGAGTGCCCGGGCGAGAGCCCAGGCAAGGAAGAAGACAGGGGCGCTGTGTCGCCAGGCAATGCCGGCGAGGCGCCCCGCGGAAGCGGGTGTCATGTTGTAAGCCGGGCAGTGCCCGGGCGAATTGCGGGAGGGTAGCAGGGACTGTCAGCTAGAGCGGTCGGTAATGAAGCACACCGGGGGTGCCAGATGTGGCACTACCCCGGTATGAGGGGGTCAGGCGGCCTCGAGGCGGAGTGGCCGTGGAGCTTGCGCTTCCAGGCGTTGCTCGAACTCCGACTGGCGGCGGAGTGCCTGGATCTGATGGCGGTTGCGCCAGGCAAGGGCCTGGCAGTAGTCGATGGCGTCCAGGTGCTGGACGTCTAGAGCTTGGCGGTCCTGGATGAGTTCCAGGGCAACGAGGAGTTCCTCGCGGGCGTCCTCGACCTTGCGGTCGACGGAGCCGTTGAGAAGGCTGCCATGGGCTGAGAGATGGCAGTCACGGCGTGCCAGCAGGCGGAGTTGCTGGGAGAGGTCATAGAGCCGGGATTCGGTCATGACAAAACGCCCCGGCTTTCGCCGGGATGAGAGAGGACAGGCGCCCGCTCAACAGGCATGTGCACTGCTGAGTGGGGCCAATAAAAAAGCCCCCGAACCCCGCCAGATGGCGGAGCCGGGGGCGTGTGCCTCAGAAGGCGACTGGTGCCAGCTGGGGCTGGGCAGGCGCTGCGGCAGCGGGTGCTGCAGCAGGGGCGGCTTTGGCGGGCACGGGCGGCAGCTCCGGGGGAGTGCCGGCGCCGCGGCCGATAGGGTTGAAGCCTCGTACGACCCAGTCGCTGTTGCGAGCGTTGGGGTCTTGAGCGCTGGACCAGGGCTCTTCGTAGGCCTGGACTCGGACGAGGCGGTCTTCAGTGCGCATCAGGTCGATGACCTGCTGGGCGACTTCGCCGTAGGAAGTGAAGAACTTCCAGACGCCGAAGGTGCGGGTGCCTGTCCGTTTGTCGAGGGAGGCGTATTGCGCGGCGAAGCGCACAGTGAGCATTCCGCTGCGGGTGTAGCCAATGTTGCCTTTGCCGTCAGGTGTGCGCTCCGCGAGCGGCTTGCGCTGGATCCAGAGGACCTGATCCAGATGGGCGGCAGCGGTTGGCTGTTGCTGCTCGCTCTGGGCGGCAGCGATGAGGGCTTCCAGTTCGCTGATGCGGCTGGTGGCAGCCTCGAGGGCTTCGGCGAGAGCGGCCTTGGTCTGAGTGGTAGCCATTGAGGGAACCCGGCTTTCACCGGGGCGAGAGGTCCCTGAGCCGCTCAACAGGCATGTGCACTGCTGAGTGAGCTCACTGAAAAAGCCCCTGATCCGCGTGTGCGGGACCAGGGGCGAGACGGGGGTGCCAGATGTGGCACTAGCGGTGGATGAGCGGATAGAGGGGATCCATGAAGAGATCCAAGTTGCCGTGGCACATGGCCAGGCGGAGGAGGGTCCCGAATGCAAGACATCCGGCCAAGTAAGTCTTGGGGTTGTCTTGAGCGAAGGAAATGATGCGGAGCATGAGCGAAGCCGGCTTGCGCTGGGCCAAGAGAGGACATGAGCTGCTCAACAAACATGTGCACTGCTGAGTGAGCTCATTTGAACCCCCTTGATTGCGCATAAGCGAAACCAAGTGGTTGCTGGAGCGTGTATGCTGCACAGCAGGCACGTGCACTGCTGAGTGAGCACACCAATGCCACTACTGCCCCCTACGCAGCGTGCGTGGAGTGTGTGTGGCGAGCGTGCTCCCGCGTAGCGAGTGTGCAGGTGAGCTATTAAGGAAGCAGTGGAGAGTGACTGCGTTGGAGGGGGTTTGAGGCGTTGAGATAGGTAGAGAATGAGTAAGAGGGTAGAAGGAATAGGAAGTGATGTGTAGCGAGTGTGTGTGCGTGTGCGCTGCAGGCGCTGCGTGTGTTGCAGACGCGTGTGTTGCAGCTGCAGGAGAGATCGCAGGCTGCGATTGCAGCGCTGCGGTGTGCGTAAGCGAGCGCGTGAGTAGCGCGTGCATGCGCCTACGAGGCGTGTGGATAGCACGAGCTGCGTGGGGATGGCGTGTGCTGCTGCTGAGGCGCCATGCGCGCTGCTACGGCGCCTGCTCTTGCTGCTGGTGCCTGCTATTAATAGGCAATGGACGCATGCGTGCCCAGCATCTTGGCCGCAACTGCACTCTTTTTTTTTCCTCCCGCAATCTTGCTCGCTTGGGGTGGGTTTTGATGTCTGTCGCGCGCCGCAACAAAAAATTGAAGGTCCTATAGGAGCCCTTTTTTGCTTCAGGTCCTTGAATCGTAGTGCGAAAACGCATAATGACGCGCTCAAGCGCTCCGCAAGCCCTAGCAAACAACACCGATAGACTGATCTGACGGCAATTCGTGGGGCAAGCAAGCAATGGCGGGTCGCGATGGGGGCATCGGCCGGCGAATTGGTGGGATTCGCGACATCGGAGAGCCCCGCAAAGCATTTGGCTCGGTGCCCAAGGGCCCCGCCTCGCCCGGGATGCCCGGTTTCGGGGAGGAAAACGCGGCTCGCGCGCTGTTTGAACCGATCAGGCACGCTCCCGCGTATTACGACCCCCAACCGTCAAAGTTCGACTCAAGCAAACCACCAAAACCAACCCCGTGGGCGACCTGGAGCAAAAGCCCCGGCCCTGGACGGAGCGAACGCGCCGATCGGCGGTCTGGCTACTCCAGCCAAGGGTTGTTGTTTGACCCTGCAACGTACGCAAACCAGGCAGTAGATGACACGGCGCGCGCTATCCAGGCGGCAACGGAGGGAGCTCCTCAGGGAAGCGTTTACACCGCGATGCCCGACGAAGATCGCGTGGTTCGACTGCCCAAATTTGCCGCGTTCAGTCGGGAAAGCGGAGCGCAGTCCCAATCAATCACAGAAGCAATCCGCAAGGGCGCTCTGGACGGAACTCTTGCCCTCCGCGGGCGGGACCCCCTGGGCAGGCAAGTGCTGACGCCGCTAGGGAAGCGTGTTACGCGTGCTGACATCGATGCAGCCGCTGGATCCGACTACGAAGTCAAGGCGTACCCCTCCGCTGCGGCCGTCTCCACCGAGATAGGGGAAGGGTCTGGGGTGTTCACGCAACCCGGTTACAGGTCTGACGTCTGGGAATACGCAAACCAGAGGGGAGAACCGGGCGCACTAGGCGAGCAAGGGGTCCTAGTTCAGTTGAATCCAGACGGTTCCGATTTCCTTGCTGTTACCAATGCTGATCTCCTGAAATACAACAGTCAAAGGGAAGCCGACCTTACTGACAGATTGCCAAGGGAGCAGCGCCGGTACGCTCCAATGCGCGATCCGGCTGTCTCTTTTGGCGGTGAAGATATTGCAACGCCTGAGGATTTGCGTGGATACGATCGCGGAGAGTCCAGGCAATGGCGTGCCATGCGCGCTATCGACAGGAAGCGTCAAGGGCGCGACTCGCGGAGAGTCAACCCTCCGGAGCCTCGTGGACCCCGATCTGATGGCTACCTAGATGGAGAGCTTGGCGCAGGCCAAGTAGGCCGGAAAGACGCCAAAGGGGGCCGACTTTACAGAGAGTACGGCGGTGCACTGAACCTTGCGTCCCGAGAGCTAAATCAAAACCCCACTCGCGCGTCCCGGCTGCCGCAGGGCGAGTGGCAGCCCGGTGGGGCATGGGTCGATCCCTCAATGGTCGTCTTGACTCGGGACATGGACCCCGATAGCACGGCTGCCTGGGACAGGCAAAAGGAAGTCAGGCTGCCCGAGTTCACTCAGTTCTTGCTGGACAGGCACAAGACTCCGCTCTTGAGCCGCCCCGAGGAGGTTCTGACGTCTGAGCGCTTCATCCCCGAGGACCCGCAAAAGGCGTCAGAGGGCGGCACCCGGATTGGCCGTGTTGTTGTAACCGAAAGGCCGGATCATCCAATGTTCCTTGGGCTCAATCTTCCCGAGGTTGCTGAAGCGATCAGCCAGCGCAAGCCTCTGGTAACAACAGCGGTGCCGTTGTACCAGGCAAGGGGCGAATCGGGCGAGCCCCTTTACAGAATTGGGCATCCCATGAACAGAAACTACGACGCCCTGCTCAAAGAGTTCAACCAGGCCACTGGATTTGCCAGGGACGTCGATGTCGATCCAGTCAGCCAAGCCCAAGTCGCTGGTGACAACTCAAAGATGGGACGCTACGTCTCTGCTCAGGTCCTCGAGGCTGCCAGACAAGGGGGATATTCGATCACCCCTACCGATAATCCGTTCCTCTCCAAGTACGAAGCCGGCCCAGGCGGCACCCTGGGGGGCTGGGGAGACTCCGGCTACCTGGTGAGGCCAACCATCGTTGCCGCCGGTGGCGTCAACACCGGAACCCCTGAGCCCAGCTCGCGCATGATCCGTGTCGGGAGCGACGAATGGAACAGCGGTCGCTTCTCCAAGGCCCACACAGGCATCGACCTGCTGTCCAATCAGCCAGCAGTCAGAAAAGCCATAGCAGAGCGGCAAGATCTCAACCCAGAGGGCTGGACAACGATCAGCCTTCTGGATGAAATCGCAAGGTACACCGGTGCCGAGCCAGGGTTTGCGGGGCAAGGTGCAGGGATCGAGAGATTCATGGACCCTGTCAACCCCGGGGCGTTCTCGATCGCGCTAGGCCAGGCCGTGCCGCGCGGCGCGGCCGGCAGACAGAGCGAAACGCAGCTGGAGCAGCTCCGGCAAGCGACTCAAACGCTGGCCAACAACGCTCACTTTGTCCAGGAGCCGATACCGGGTGTCTTGAGAGGGATCGACCCTCAGTCAGGGTTCGAGCGACTTGCCCCCAGGAAGCCGGAGCAGACGGGGCCGCGGACGCTCAGGGAGCTCTGGTCAAGGACTTCACGGCAGGCGGAGCCTCGTCTCTCGGGCTCCGCAAGGACCCGCGACATCCGCAGCCGGATGGACCAGCAGCGCGCCGCGGTTCTCGCCGAAGCAGCTGCAGTCCCTCAGTCGGAACTGTCGGGGACCCCCCTACTCGACATCCTCGCGGCCAGTGGTGGCGACAAAGCCCTGGCGGCCAGCCCAAGCCTGGCCAAACTGTTGCCCGAGCGGAATCAGGGGCTCTACCCGCTCGGGCCTGAGCTCTACCCGCCCGGGCCTGAGGACTTCGACGAAGACGCGCTACTCGAAGAGCTTGGAGTGACGCAGCGCCAGCCCGGGTGGAGCGATCTTGTCGAGATTGGCAGCAACGAAGGCTCGAGCAATCTGGGGTACAGGGTGCTAGAGCGCGCCGGCGATGCCGATGGTCCGATCACTGGGCGTCAGGCTGCGCTGGAGCCGTTCATACGGCTGGCCCAGCGCCTTGGAAACTTATCGCCTGGACACGCGGCCCAGGTCGCCGAGAGCGCCTTTGCTCAGGCGACTGGCGCGCCCATCGACGACATGGCGATCGCTCGCAGGGTCGCCCAGATCGTCAGGCCTGGTCTTGTCACCGGGCGCGAACAAGTGCAAGGACTGGGGAACAGCCCCGCTCCATGGCTGGCCCCCGAAGAGGGTCAATGGAGGGGGCAGCGAGGCGACCGGTACAACGCGCCAAGACAGCCAAACTACTCGCCGCGGAAGGCAAAGCTTGCGTCGATCTCCCCTCAAGGAGAGCTGCAAGCACGCCGAGATTTCCGCGCCTTGACACAGGCGGACGCCGAAAATGAACGCGCTGCCTACCTGCAGGACCTGCTCAGCCCCTCCGGTAGCTGGGCGGTCTACGGCCCCCAACGATCCAGGCCTGGCACCGCCTATTCGTGATCGGCCGGGACTCAGTCTCGCCCCGCCTAGCATGACCCCAGAGGAGGACCAGCCGTGAGGAGCTCTACCCGCAATCGCTTTGCAGGCGATCAACTCGTGGCGGCCCTCAACGCCGCCAGCCTCGAAGAGGAGCGCAAGGGTGACGTTGCGATGACCTCTGTTGAAGGCACCCCCGTCAAGTCGGCTTCCAGCAACTTTGGGAAGGTTGGCCAGCAAGGGGAATTTGCGGACGCGTCCAACCGGTACCGCAACCACTTTGACGACTACACGGCACGCCTGCAGGCGTTCGACGTCAACGCCGGGCTGGCTCACCCTGCAAGCTCCCTCGCCTAATCCCCATGAGATTCGCCGCTCAAGCACTGCAAGGTCTTAGGGGATTGGCCGGGAGCCGCGTCGGTAGGGCGGTCCTCCCCCAGTCCGGGGCGGAGTGGATGATGAGCGTCGTGCCCAACGTGGCCTTTGCTGGCATGACGGCCATGAACCAACCGGAGGGGACTGACAACCTGACTCGCTTCGGAGCCGGCGCAGAAGACTTGGCCGGCGGCCTGATGCTGCAGACCCTGGGCCGTGGATTTGGCCATGGCGTTGTTGGCGGCGCTCGCCGCATGGGGGCTCCCCTTGGCCATGAGATGGCCGCAGGGATCAAGGGTGCCTCAGAAATGGGTACCGAACTGCTTGGATATGGCTTTGTGCCCAGGCCGTTTGCGACCAGCGCCTACGAGGACTTCGAAAAGCGCATGAGCGATGAGCAGCGTGACGAGTTGGCCGCTCGTGACGAAGAGATCCGCCGGGAGGCCCTGGTCGCTGCCGGGATCCGCGGCTACATGTTCCCGCCCGGGATGCAACTGCCATTCCTTGGCGGTGGCATGGAAGGAGGCATGGTCTGATGGCTGGCGGCATGCCAGGTAATCGCTGGAGCTGGGAGAACCTGCGCCCCCGACTCGATGAAGCTGCCCAGGTGTTTGGGCGGGCCTATTCCAGCGTCCCGGACTTCCGCTCCGGCAACCAGCACCCCACGCAACATCGCTCCGATGCCAACCCCCTGGCGTGGTTGCTGAGCCAGTCGAGCCTGATCGATGCCGCGCGGCAGGTGGCCCCACGCTTTGAGTTTGACGTCCGCGGCAAGAAGATCGCGGTCGGCGGCTACGGGGACGAGATCAACAACGAGTTCGACGAGCTGCGAGTTCGGGAGCCCGAAGTCAGGGAGCGCACGACGCGGATCGGGCAGTACCCCGAGCTGAGCGGCATGCCCCGCACGCCCGGGAGGGCCGGCACCATCGGCCGCCAAGCTGCCCAGATTGCTGGTCTGGCCGCCAAGGATGTGACGACCCAGGGGCTCCAGAACATCTGGTGGTTCCTCAACGCCTACGAGGCTGCATCCAACCTCGGCGGCCGGATGGCGATCCACGGGTCCATCGAGGACATCAGGGAGCCGCTCAGGGAAAACAGGTTTGACGCGCCTCCAGGCGCCCCAATGTCACGGAATCACCTGCGCTTTGCGGCGGCGTTTCCGATCATCCTGGGTGCCTCTGCCGCGACCGGGACCCTGTTCCGCCAACCCGGCTATTCGGCCGTGCTGCCAAGCGAAGAGGACAAGCGGCAGAGCTCCGACCCCCTGGCGGAGGCTGCCATGCGCGCAGTCGGCCGTACCGGCTCCCTGCTGCCGTACGACGAGTTCGTCCAAGAGCGACCGGACATCTCCAGGGGTGAATACGAGTCGTACAAAGCGTTCCTGCACGGGGACAAGTCGATGATCAAGTTCACTCCGGAGGGAGTCAATGGCCCGGAAGTCAACTTCGTCGGCAAGTCAATCCCACTTCTGACCGGCCTGTTGCCGGTTATTGGCGGGATTGCCGGCATGCGAGAGGGGATCCGGATGGCAGGCCGCGGGGTTGCCGCAAAGGGAGAGTTCAGTCGGCTGAATGCCAGAGGCGCACTCGATCCTTTTGAGAAAGACGAAATCCTTGGCACCAAGGAGCGACTCAAGCAAGCACGCAGCCTCCTTGCGGACGCCAAGCGCCATGGCACGGGGACCGATCGAGCCCGAGTCAGCGGCGGGAAGAGGGACGGACAGGAGGTCGGGGTCTTCGGGCCACTGAATGGCAAGTTCACGATCGAAGAAGCCACGCAGATCCACAACGAGGCAGCCCGGGCACACGCGGCCCAGCTCGACAAGGTAGAGCTCCCCTTGCTCAAGGGGGCGGTTCTGGGTGCTTCGGCAGGATTGGGCATTACCGGCGCGGGCGCCATGCTGCTGGAGCAGATCCGCCGGGCCAACAACCTGGAGCAAAATCGCCAGGAAGAAGAGGAAGCGCGCCGGGCAGCGGCACTGATCGCTCCAGCCACGGGCCAGCGACCTGATCTCCCCTAGACTGCCTGGGCAGGCATGGTGCAAGCCAGTTGGCCAGTAGCTCCTCCATCTACAGCGAGAGTCCATTCGGCAACCGCCTGCAGGCGCTGCAGCGGGCGCAGACCCAGCGCCGCGTCGCAGAGGACGGTCAGCGGGTCGACAAAGCTGCCGCGATGTACAGCGCAATTGGCCAAGGGAATGCCAATACGGCTCCCAGCCCGGGCAAGGGCAGCAGCCAGGGGCCCTGGTCGTCACTGGCTCAACAGACCGGTGGCGTCATTGGCGATGCAGTGGGTGGTGCCCTTGGCCGAGGTATTGGGTCACTGTTTCAGCCGAAGACCGCGTCCAACCCAATGGAGACCGCGTGGAAGACGGGGTTCTCAATGAAAGGTTCCCTCCTCGGTTGAGTCATGTTTGATCCATTTGCACCGAGCGGAGCCTCCAAGGTCTTTGGAGACACGAGGTTCAGCGACGCCCAGCAAGATCAGGACGACCTCGACAACGCTTACCAAATTGAAAAGATCAAGAACGATGGCCGCGTCAAGGCCTACGAAATAGCGGGGAAGCGGAAGCTGCAGGCGCAGCAGCAGGGGCAACAGTCTTATCAGCAGCAGGCTCCGAAGCAGTCCAACCTGGGTATGGACCTGGTCAAGACCGCCGCCGGGGCTGCCGTCTCGACGGGCGTTGGAGCGGCCGTCACAGCAGGCATTGCCCTCATCTGAAATGAGGGAAGAGTCTTGGCCCCTCCTGGCGGATACCAGGAAGTCGATTGAGCGCTGGGCCCGTCAGGCTCCGCTGAGCGCAATCCTCTGGTCCGGCGGCAAGGACTCGATGGTGCTGCTGCATCTGCTGCGCGAAGCCGGCTTGCAGCTGCCGCTGATTCTCTTTCGTGAGCCCTGGCAGCCACGGCGGTACTCGTTTCACGACCAGCTGATCCGAGATTGGGGGCTGCAGGTGATCTCGTGGCACCCAGCCATGGTGGCTTTTCAGGTGACCGGCAATGAGTTCGAGCTGCAGAACGTCTACACGCTCGACGCTGGCAACTTCTCGTGCCCCACAGGGATCACGCACCGCGGCGAAGGCCCCTCCAGCGGCCCCGAAGAACCCTGGGCCTGTGCAGTTGACATGGCTCGCCGCCCGAAACAGGAGCGGCTGGAAATGCACACGCCGTTTCAGGCCTTCTGGGTCGGGCACAAGGGCTGCGACAGTGACATCGTCCTGGGCGGTGCGGCTGGCACTGGTGCCGACGCGGCCATGCGGGTCGATGGGGCCCTGGCGCTGTTCCCCTTGCGGCACTGGAGCCACGCGGACATCTGGCGCTACATCGAGGAGTTTGACGTGCCGTACGACCGGGAGAGGTACGGCGCCATCGACCCGCAACACGGGCATCCTGTCGAGTGGCCGGACCGGCAGCACAACTCTGACTACGTCCTCACCTGCACGGCGTGTATCGACCCCCGGCCGGGCGCTTCGCGGTTTGTCTACTGCCCCAAGCTCGATGCCCAGGTCGTGAATTGCAGCGAGGTCCTGCCCTGGACGGAGCCGACTCGACCGAGGTACATGCTTGACGAGGCTGTCGGATTGACTGCTTAGAATCGAGCAAAAGGGTCTCCTGGAGCGAACGTGGCGAATTACTACCCGGGAGGCCCCGACCCGTACCTGCATTACGGCTTGTCAAGGGCTGACCAGTCGTACGACATTCCGTCGGCTCCCGGCTCTGCGAGCTCCGGACCGAACAATCCCCCGAACAGCAACGGTGACAAGATGCGCTTTGCTGGCGATATTCTCAGCTTCCTGAAGAGCCCTCGCGGCAGACTTGGTGGCGCTCTCTTGGCTGGGGTTCCCGTTGCCATCGGCGCCATGGAACAGCTGGGCGCCGACCCCACGAATCCCGGCGGCAACCTGAGCGGCGGGCTCGGAGCGGCGGGTGGTGGCGCACTGGGCATGATGGCCGGTGGCGCCATCGGACAAGCACTGATCCCGATCCCCGGCCTTGGCGGAGCGATCGGCGCTGGCATCGGTGGTGCCCTGGGTACTGGCCTCGGTGGCAGCGCCGGCCGGAACGCCTTCGACGCTGTCTCGGGCATATTCAACGACCCCGTGACCAAGGAGATCGACGCCAACCGGCGGCGCTACGAGTCGATGGCGGACGCACAGACTCAGGCTGGCTGGAAGGCCCTGCCGCTGCAGCAAGCAGCCATGCGTGCCCAGTCGGAAAACAATCAACGGGAGGCTCAACTTGCCGCTGACCTGCAGGCCAGGCAGCTGTACGCCCAAGCGCTCTTCCAGGGCGCTCAGGGCGTACCGGGCGCCTATCGGGATCCCAATTTCACCAGCATGCTGGGGGCGATCGCTGGACGAGGTCTGGGCTGATGGTTGTCCTCAGCCCCTCGTCATTTGGCGACCTGCTTGCCAACGCGCCAAGGCCGTTTGGGGACACCACGTTTCAGCAACGCTCAAACAGTGACGCTGAACGCGAGAGTGCACGTCGCCTGGCTGAAATCAACGCCAAGAACCTCCTCGATACGACTCGGCTCCAGGGCAGCAGCATGCTCGCCCGCGAAGAAGCAGCCAGGCAAGGCGAGCGAGACTATCTCACCCTTAAGACCAGGCTGGAGACAAAAAATGCCTTACGAACAGGCCTGTTTGATATTGCGGCCCAGGGGATTGCGGGAGGCTCGGGCGATCGCTTTGCTGGCTCCGCGGACTTCGTGTCCAAGCTCATGGGCGCCGCCGCACCAAGGACATCGCAGGAGATCCTTCAGGGGGTCAATGGCACTGTGGCCGGGCTGAATCAGACGCGCACACTCCTTGACCCCTGGTCAGCGAGAGCCAGGGGCGCCACGGAGATGGGCATCACCCTCCTGGGCCAATAGCCCACGCCTGATACGGCTTACGGACGTCGCCTAGAATCGGCCCACAGGATGTCGATGTCATGCCTTTCCAGCTACCGATAGTTGACCTGGGAAGGGGACTAGCCAACACTGCCGAACGCGCCGCTGGCAGGGTGAGCAGGATCAGCGACGCCTTTGGGCAGGCAGGGCGGGAACGCGAGACCCAGCGGGAACGCAGGGTCGCTAAGGAGCAAGAGCGGCAGGAGCAGCGGAGTCAGCAGAGCGAAAACGAGCGATACGATCGCCTGGACCGGTCACTGGAGCGACTGCCTGGACAGGCAGCAGCCGTCAGCGCAGCCACGCAGCCCGGGCTGGACGCTGAGAATCGCAGGACCATGACCGGCGAGACCCACAAAACGAACCTTGCTGGCCAGCTTGATACCACGACGACCGGCAACGACATCAGAAAGATCGGCGCCCAGGCCGGATTTGCTGGCCAGCTCTACACCTCGACGACCAGCGACGACATTCGAAAGCTGGACAGGACGAGCCAGCACCGAATCACCGAAGCCGAAGCGTTGGCGGAGATCCAGGGCCGCGCCCGGGGGCAACTGTTCGACAATACGTTCAGACTGCAGCAGGGGTTGTTGGGCGGCGAGACTGCGCAGCTTGGGATGCTTGTTGGCTCGGACCCCAACAACTCGGCCCTGAATCAAATTCTCAGCAGCGAAAGAACCGGGAGGCAGGACTATCTTGCGGCAGCTGAACGGATCATGCAGTCCAGCAAGCCCAGTCCCATCCGGCAAGGCTTTGACCTCGTCAAGGGTCTTGGTCTGGCCTACCTCGCGAGCCGCATTTAGCCATGTCAGCAGCATCTAAGCGCAGGGAAGCGGCGAGAGCTCAGGCCGCCGAATGGGCAGCCGTAGCTGAAAGGCAAAAGCGGGAGGCCGCGGACGCCGACAACAGGCGCACCGAAGAAGATCGCCAGAAGGTGGAGCAAGAGCAAAAAGCTCGACAAACGTTCAACACGCCAAGCTCTTTCTACGGGATGAGCGATAGCTTCAATGCTTCTGCAAAAGGTTGGTTGGACAGCAACAAGGACAACCCAACGGTTGGCGCGGCTGGAGCAGACCTGGCGTATAACGTCTTGAAGTCGACCGCACAACGCGAATCTGATGTCAGCTACGCCAAGGCGATGACCCCCTTGGCAATTGACTACCAGCGCAGCACACAAGGCATTGCTTCTGAGGCAGAGGACCGGCGCATTAAGTCGCAAAGCGATGCCGACATCAAGCTCGATAAGCAGAGGGGTGACGTCACGCGTTATGGCTACGACAAAGAGGTGGAGGGCACTAAGTATTCGGCCGACAGGCAGGTGGAAGGCGTCAAATACTCGGCCGACGCCCAGAAATACGGCTACGACAGTCAAGAACGGCAGATCGGCCTGACCGGACGGGAGCAGCGCGAGACACTGCGGCAGGGAACAGAAGAGACCCTGGCCCTACGTCGTGACGCCCGTGGCGCGATTGCATCAGGCGGCCGGCGGTTCTATGGCTGAGCAGCACCCCGAGGTCGCCGGGTTCCTCTCGTCCCTGGGTAACGGCCAACGGGAGCGGTTCCTGGGCGCCTGTGAGTGCCGCGATTCGGCGATTCAGACTTGGATGTACGCCTCGGCGATGGGGTACGAGGGAGACTTCCTGCAGCTAGAAGCTTGGCTGCAAAAGCGCTACCCCCGGCTCGACCGGCGCAAGATGTTGCTGGCTGAGGCCATCAAGCTTGAGAGCGACATTGCCTCCCTGCGGGACACCGATGTCATCGTCGATCACGATCAGGAAAGTGCCAGGCCAGCCAGGCCGACTGATTCGGCCCGCAACATTGCGTCCCTCTCGAAAGAGATGCGCGGGCACCTGGTCGAAGTTGAACGCATGACCCGAACCGTCGACCGGCGCGGGTTGCTGCTGACCGGGGCCGATCGACTGCTCCGGATCCAGCAGGACATGTTCGCTGACAACGACGAAATGAAGGCAGCCCTGGAGCAGGGATTTGAGGCGTTCTGGAGCCAGATGAACGACGAGCGTTAGCGCGCGGCTACGCTGACTGCTATGGCAGACCTTGCGCTCGTCAGGGCACACAAGCGCACCGGGCGGCTAACGGCGCGGCGCGTCCCGCAGACCAAGGGTGAGGTCGAGGCTGTCAGCGAGCGTGTCAAGCAGGCTCGGGAGGACTTTGGCGCCTTCTGCGCGGCGATGGGCAAACCGCCGGCCGCGCACATGCTCGAGTGGCACCGGGAGCTGGTGACCGGCGAAAGCAATGAGCACCTGCTCGACATCGCTGGGCCCAACTCTTGCCTGCTCAGCCCGCGGGGATCCGCGAAGTCGACGGTGGTTGGTCTGCTTCTGGCCTGGTGCATCGGCCGGCACACCCTGGCTAAGAAGCTGCTGCGGATCCTCTACGTCTCGTTCATCGTTGATGTTGCTCGGGGCAAGAGCGGCGCCATCAAGAACACGATCCTCTCGGATACCTACCAGGAGATCTTCCCTTGCGTGCGGCTCTCCAAGACCAAGACCAGCGATGAGCTCTGGTCGATCGACTTCGAATACGCCGGCATCGACGTTCGCGGTGAGGACGCGTTCACCCTGGCCTGCGCAGGCCTGGCCGGCGCAATTACCTCCAAGCGATCGAACTTGGTTGTGCTAGACGACTTGATCAAGTCCAAGAAGTCGATCGACAACCCCGAGATTCGCCGGGAGATGGAGGCCAACTGGAACAGCGTGATCGTTCCGACCATGTTCCAGGGTGCCCGGGCGATCGCTCTGGGCACCCGTTTCCACTTCGATGACGTCTTTGCGACGACCTTCATCGAGCGCAACGGCTGGAAGGTCATGGTCCAGGGCGCACTGCTGTACGACGACGAGGGGGTGCCGCGCTCCTACTGGCCGGAATGGTGGTCGCTCGAATACCTGCTCGGCGTACAAGAGACGGACCGGGTCTCGTTTGCGTACCAGTACATGAACCGAGCGGTCCGCTCGACCGAGTTGGGCATCAAGCCGGAGCTCTTCATTCGTGGCACGATCCCAGAGCACTTCGATCTGATCGGGGTGAGCATGGACCTCTCCTCGGGCCTGAAGGAGCGCAACGACTACACGGTCTTCATGCTGGGCGGCCTGGATGGCGACAAGTTCTACGTGATCGACAAGCGGCGGGTCCGCAGCATGGGCAACATCGAGAAGGTCGAGGCCCTCTGCGAGTTGCTGCACGAGTGGAACCTGCTGGACCAGGACTCCGATGGGCGTTACCTGCCAACAGCTTCGGACGTGACGGTCTGGCCGGAAGCAGTCGCGTACCAGCAGTCGTTCGAGGGCGACTTCAAGCGGATCGCGCACCGCGAGTCGAGCCTGGTTGCTCAGCCCCTGGTCAACCTGCGCGTCTCACCGGTGACGGGGGTCCGCGGCGACAAGCTCGCACGGTTTCGCGGCGTCATGGGATTGTTCGAGACGGGTAAGGTCGTCTTCAACAAGTACCGGGATTTCCGGGTCGTGTTTGACGAGGTCGTGAACCTCGGCAACTCCCCTCACGACGACTGCGCCGACGCCCTGCAGATCCTGCTCGATCAGGGCTGCCGCAGAGGCAGGATCCACATCGAGTGACTTGGCTTGCAGGGGCGCCATCCCTAGGATGCACTCATGCCTCAACTTGACCCGAACCGGTTCAGTCAGATCGTCGATGCCGCTCGTGAGCGACGCGGCGACGGCACGGCCGATACCACGATCGTATCGGGACACCTGTCCCAGATGCGGCTGTTTATGTTGCGGCAGGGGATCGAGTTCTATCCCCGCACCGACACCTACGGATTCCGGCGCACGTTCGTCGAGAAGATCATCGAGGAGAACGAGATCGACCAGCGCCTTGAGGGCATTGTCGATGACTTCATCACCCAGGGCGTCGGCCTTTGGTTTTTCCGGCCGGTAGGCGAGAACTACCGGATCATGTGGTTCTCCAAGGAGAACTACCGCGCCTACTACGACGCCGACGAGCAGCTCGAAGAACTCGACCTGATCTACTCCTTTCGGGCCCGCTCCGAGCTAGGCGCGATCGCGCTGCCGGGGGTTGGCGGCGCAACCCAGAAGTACGTGCGCCTGCGGGTCAAGCGCAACGAAATCATCGAGACAATCACCCCCGAGAAGCCCCAGTTCGACACGCCCCTGCCAGCCGATGCGATGTCGATGAACAGGGACAGGCGCACGACGCGCAACTCCCTGGGCTTCATCCCAGCAGTCGAGTCTTTCAACTGGATGCGCCCGACCGGAATGGACGCCACTGGCGACTTTGCCGGCTCGGAGGGGCACATTCTGTACCACGACTCGCTGGTGCGGAATATCCGCGAGAACATCCGCTTCTACGGCAACCCGACTCTGGTTTCAAGCCGTCCCAAGCACGACCTGGTGGAGTCTGGCGACGGGGGCGGCATGCAGCGTCCGACGATCAGCAGCCGAGCTGGATTCTCATCGGCCGACCGGCCCAGCACCCGCTTCTCGCTGACCGGGGCGCCCAGTTTTGACGGCGGGGTACGGGTGCCCCGGTTGATCGCCAACCTGGAGGCGACCGACCGGGTTCAGTACATCACGCCCAATGCGGTCAGCGGTGACCAGAACCTCTACGCCCGCCAGTACCGCGAGGAAATCCGCACAGCCCTAGGGGGCGTCGACGAGATCGGCATCAGCTCGGGAGCAACGGCCTACGAGGTCAAGAGCCTGTTTGGCCGGGCGGCGACAACGGCATTCCGCAAGTGCCGTGGGCTGCTGACCTATGGGCTCTGCAAGCTGCTGGCCCTGATGATCTACAACGAGGAGAACGTCTTCCGCGAGAGCTTCGCCGCTTCCGTGAAGATCAAGGCACCGGTGGCGCCCATCAAAGAAGACATTGGCGACGAGGAGGCATACCAAGCTGCCGTTGAGAAGCACCAGGCCGACTATGGAGCTTACCGGCAGAAGGTGCAGGCGGCGATCGACAAGGCCATCGAGGAGCAGAAGTTCCCGCCCGGGGTGGCAGGGCTGATCCCTGATGGTGATCGTCGTATTGAGTGGCGCTGGCGAGGCCCGGTGTTCGAGGAGTCGACCGACGACATCCTGAACAACTCGATTGTCGTGCGGAACCTCCAAGAGCTGGGAGTCAACTCGATCGAGGCGCTGCGCTACCTGTTCCCGTCAAAAACCGATGAGGAAAGGAGCGCTATGCTCAATGGGTACCCATTCAGGTTGGCTCAGGCGACGCAGTCCAGCATTGCGACATTCCTGAACCTGATCAGAGCGATGCGGGAAACCCCGCATCCACAGGCGCCGAATCTTCCACTCCTGGCAGATGCACGCCTCGACCTGACGCCATTCCTCTACCGGACTTTCGATTTCCTCAAACGGGAGCTGACTTATGCAGGACAGTTCGGCGATGCCGCAGGTTCAGGTGAGCCCGCAGAGCTCAATCCCCTCCAGCGCGCCCGTGTCGATGCCGGCCTCCCCATCGATGCCTCAGGCACCGATGGCCCCGACTTCGTACCCGACGCAGCCCAGCTACCAGCAGCAGGCAGCTCCGTCCCCAGCGGCGGATCCGTGGCAGGCGGCGTACGCCAACCTGTCCGCCCGTTTGAGCGCGACGCCCCAATACCAGGCCCAGGAACCCTCCTGGCCCGGGACCCCGTCGGGACCCGCTTACCAGGCGCCCTTCCCTTCGGTGGCGCCCAGCTACCAGCAGCAGGCATACGGTACGGCGATGCCGACATTGCTGCCCCAAGCAACGCCGGTGTATTCGCCGAGCTATCCGAGCGCGTGGCAAGGCGCCCCGAGCGCACCGAGCGCCCCAGCCGTCGAGCAGGTCGACGGGTACCTAAGCGAGGTAAGCAATGAGTCGCTGGAGGTCTTGCAGCACTTCGGCGCTGAAGCTCCCGCGCTGCTGAACCGGTACGCCTGCACCGTCGAGGACGCTTTACTGGCCCAGGCACAGCAGAGCTCCCAGGCGATCGAGCAGTTGCAACAGCTGCATAGCAATCTCCGTCAGATGGAGGTTGCGCTGGGTGCGACTCTCGAGGACAACCAGGCGTACAACCTGCTGACCACCGATCCTGACCTGCTGGCGGATTACGTCAACGAGTTCTTCGGGCCCAGCGGTCCGGCACCGGTTGAGACATCCCAGGACCGCCTGCAGGCCGAAGTCAACGCCGGCGGTTACGGCTACCAGCGTCCTCAGATGCAGATGCCCGCCCCGGGTTACCAGGCTCCTCCCAGCGACTTCTGGTCGAACTTTGCGCAAGTGGCCGAGCGTCAGCCCGACCAGCTCTGGCGCGTACTGTCCCAAGCCCCTGCCGATGCTCTGCGGGGCAAGCTGTTGATCTCTGACACCTGATCGCGAGAACCGCCATGAAGATGCCACCAGGAGTGCAGAACCCTCTGCTCCACACGGAGGGAGCCGGGATGTCGGCTTACCAGCAGAACCTCGTACTGCCCTCGAGGATCGGTACTGCGGCCGGCGCCATGGAGCTCCAGAGCAGGACGCAGCAGGCGGCAGGGATGCTTGGCGAGGCCCGCAACGCTGTCGTCGCGGGGAACACGGCCACGCACCAGGTCCGGACAGTCGAGCAGAATGCGCAGGCTGAGATGGCCCAGGCGTTGGTCGCCAGGGCGAAGGAGGACGTTATCCATAAGTGCGGGCTGTCCTGCGGCAAGTTGGCGGAGTTTGGGCAGATGGCGCTCGGCGGGTACTAAGAGAGTCGCTGAGTGATGGCAGACCGAGTTGAAGCAGCAGCCAGGGCCCGGCGCTACATGGATTGGGCTGAGCGGCAAGGGGAAGGCGGCGATGCTTTGGCGGGAAACCCCAGCTTTGACCTGAGCTATCCCAAGGTGCCGGGCAGGGACTTCGAAGGAGTCCCGAACGCCAATGATCCGGTCATGAGGGAGAAGCTGCGATTGAGGCTTTTGACGAATCCGCGCGGCATGGAGGATTTGCCTGGCTTCGTGAAAAAGGCTTCGGTGGACGCCCCCTGGCAGATGCTCTGAACGACCCGTCTAGCATGGTGTGACACCCGTGAGTGGTCATGCGGCTAGCTGGCAGCCCTGAGATGTTCCAAGCGCTGGCGAAGCATTTCGTCAGCGATGACATGCCTCCCCCGGCGGCTCAGCACATGGCGGCTGAGGTAATAACCCACGGCGAAGGCATGGATACGAGCGTCGAACGCTTTAATGAGCTGTACAGGTCCCTGCTGGAGCAGGGCTACAGCGATGAGGCTGCGCAACACTTGGCGGTTGAAGCGCTTGAGCAGGGCAGCGAGGGAGGTGCGTCATGAGCCAATCGAACTATGTGACGTTCTTCAATCCAGCCAAGGCACATCACCGTGCTTGGCTACAGGCGGTGCTTGACCGGTTGATCGAACTTGACCCCAAGGCCCTGGACGAGGACGGAGAACTGCGGGAGCTGTGGAAAGCCGCGGTCGAGACCAAGGCTCCGTCACCGACCCCGGGTGCAACCGTTGCCACTGCAGGGCTTGACCCTCGCGGCAAGGAAGAGGAGGGCTTGACCGGCCCCAGGATCAAGGCCCCCGTCAAGCCCGGCGATTCCTATTTGCTGGTCAACGACCGCGATGGAGACATGGAGGCCTACGACCACACGGGCAAACCCTTGTGGAAGGTCCCTTGCCTCGCTCGCGGCGTGGGCGGCTCCAACTGGCGCAGGCGCAACAGCGACACTCCGCCCGGTCTGTACAGGATCGGACAGATCTACAGGGACTACGACGACAATCCATGGCCACGCCAATCCGACAACGCGGAGGCCTATGGCTGGTATTCGTTCGACCTCGAAGAGCTGGAAGGGCAGGAAGCTGTCAATGGCCGCGCTGGGATCATGTTGCACGGCGGCGGGTCAGGGAATGGTTGGCCTGGCGCCTGGGCCCCGACCCAGGCATTGCTCCCTACTCTTGGCTGCCTGCGGGCCCACAACGCTGACCTGCGTGACAAGGTGTTGCCCTTGTGCAAGAAAGGCACGGTCTACGTCGGGGTTTTTCAGGACCGCTAGCCGTCGGCTCAGATCTCCTTAAGGATCAATCCGCCGACGGCAAAACGGACAACATCGCCAATGGCGATCGCCAACGGGTTGGTCAGTACGCCGTACTCGAGAAAGTTGCCACCGGTGGCGGCATCCCAGCAGCCAAAGTACGAGACGGTTGCTGCGCCTACGGCCGAGGCGGATAGCGTCACAACAGCGGTGTTGCTGCTCTCAAAGGAAAGGATGTCTCCCGCCTGCACCGAGGTGGGAGCGCTCCAGTTGGCGGCTGCGATTGAGCCCCTGGCCCCAGCAACAGCGGCAGTGACGTCGCCTTGCGTGCCATTGGCCCCCGGCAGGGTTGAGTGCAAACTGATATAGATCGTTGCCGGAGGCGCAGGCATGGCCGTGCCGCGGTGCCAATTCAGCAGGTTGTAGGCCTGGTATTGGGAAAAGGGCATGCCAAGGCAGTCAGTCCGCCCATTCTGGCAGGCGTCTAAGACCCGTACGGAGAGGTCCTGGTGATCGTGCCGCTTGGGCGGGCCTCCGTCACGGCGATACCACTCAACGCAACCTGCCGAACAAGGGCGCCTGCGGGAGCCGCGCGCATCTCTGCCTTGCCTTCGAGCTTGGCAAGCGCCAGGCTCCCGTAGGTTTCGTTCTGAAGGTCGCAGGCACCGGAGATCTCCCCTGGTGGGTTAACGGACAGCTGGAACCGGTAGGGCAGGTCTGGCCATTCCGAATTGGAAATGACAATGCTGTAGGTCCCCGCGGGCAGGATTTCCTCGAGCACGGGGCCGCCAGTGACAGCTACCCCTGAACCCGCTGCAACGTCAGAGCTGAGCCGGCAATCGTTTTCGCAGTACCCCGTGGCCCAGTGGCCGCAAAGGACGTAGCCCAGATCAAACGTCGGCACTACCGACGCTGCAAGGTCGCTAGCTGCAGGGGCCGGGGAGTCGCCAAGGCCATCGGTCGCGAGGGCAACGGTTCCGGCCTCGTTTGTCAGAAAAACAGAAACGTATTGATCGGTGTAAGGGTTAAGCAGGATGCGACGCAGGCCGATCCTTGACGGCAGTAGTGCCTCAAACACAAAGAAGAGGGTTTGAGACCCGCTTTCCGCCCCAACGACTCCTTCGAAGTCAAAACCAGCTTTCCGAACTGGGCCAAGGTCCCTGGGCGCATGGACCGAGGTGTACCGGACGTAACGCGGGCGATTGAAGCTTGGGCTCGCAACATCGCTGGAGCCGTACGCATTGATGACCTCAAGTTGGGCGGCACTTTGATCCACGGCTGCTCCTGGCTCCCGGGTGGCGCCGGGTCAATTCTATGGATCCCGACAGGGCAACTCAACGCAGCAAGTGAATCCCGTGCCGCCCACCCGGACGCAGAGCGTGACGCATTGACCGATGCACATGGGGGCGCAGGTTGGTTGCCAACCCGTGCATGGCATCCGGCGCAAGGCGGACCAGGCGAGGGCGCTTGAGTGGCGGCATGGCTTGGATCCCAAGGCGATGCAGAGCAGAGCGGAAGGCCTCTGCCTCCGGTTCCTGGGCAAAGGTCAGCTCTCCGCACTGACCGCGCCAGAAACCGTGATCGAGCCAAAGGCAGGCCAAGCCTCGGGTTCCAGCGACAAGAAGAGCATCTTCTGTAATGCCGTCCTCAAGGATCTCCAGGACGCGCTCGAGCGAAGGGCTATGGATCCTGACCCGGCTGATGTCGTAGTACCCCTTGCCAGGCAGTAGATCAACGTCGACACGCAGGGGCTGCCGAGAGGCGCGACGCAGGGCGCGAACCTGGTGGTCGAGGTAGGTCGACTCAGTCTCGAGTCGGCGCAATTCCAGCCAGGGGCGTCTGCGAACACCCTTGCGTCGCAACTGGCCGAGGGCGAGGGAATATCCGACGGCAAGGCTTACGAATTGGGCCGACACGTCTAGCCCTCCGTAAACAAGTGAAGCCGACTTGCCGGCGCGTAGGAGAGCAGGGAGGCCTGGAGCCGGTGGGTCTGCTCCGGCTTGAACCAGAGCCGCGGTAGCCCCTTGCCCCTGTTGGCTCCTGCACGGGGGTAGACGACGGCGGATTCAGCGCCCGTGAGCATTTTCAGCCAGGCGCAGACCAGCCGAGCCTCCCCCTCCCAGCGGCCAACGCGGCGGAGCGTGGCGCCTTCCGCACCGAGCAAGCAGGCACCTTCTGCCCAGAGCCAGGCCGCGGCACGCCCGCCAAGCAGCTCAAGCACCGGGGCGGTGATCTCCCGTTCTCGACATGGGTAGAGCAGGTTGTAGATCGGCAGCAGTGCATTCGAGGTGAATCGGAAGCGCAGCACCGTCGTGCTGTTGCCTGACTCACGCATTGGCGTGCGGTACGGGATAACGCGAGCCTTGGTTGGCACGAAACGGCGGACTTCCTCTGCCTTCTCCTCCAGGAAGTCCCGCTCTTTACTGCCGCCATGCATGGCCGCAAAGATCCGATCCTGGCTCGGGGCGCGCTGACGCATGAGACAGGCGTCGGCCAGCAGGACGCCAAGCAGGCCTCGCACACCGGGTGTGTCCATTTTCGCCATATCGCTGTCGCTAGCGTACGACCTGGCAAGCAACATGCGTGCCAATCCCCCCTTCATCGATCGGAGCATTGCACCCATGTGGGTCGATAATGATTTCCCGAAGGTGCTTGGTGCCGAGCTGTATCGGCCCCACCCCGCCTACGTGATCGAAATGGCCGTGGACCCCGTTGTGGTCCATGACTTCGGTTCGCAGCCTGGGCAGACGGTACAGCTGGACCGGTATCGCTACTGGGGAAATCCTGGAACCAAGGATTCCCGCGAGCGGACCGCTGATCAGACGATCGGTACCAGCTCTTCCCGGAACATCGTCAAGGAAAAAGTCCCCGTAACCCTCAAGGAGTACACGGGCCCCGCTGATCCGACGAACCCCAGTCAAGCCAGCACCTTCAAGGTGGCTCGGGAGACTTTGGTCACCGCCCAGCGCCTCCTGCTCGACACAGGTTCGCTCCCCGTCTTCCACCAGAGCATCGGTTCGATGACCCTGCTGGACGACTATCGCCGCTGGCGCGATCGGGTGTTTGCCGACGAACTGTTCAAAGCAGAGGCCAACGGCGCCGCCGATTCCACCCAGGGCGGTTACTTCTTCCCCAAGGGCAAGACCAAAAGCGGCACCACCGTTTCCGCCTACGCCTCTGGCCAGTCGGCCAAGTTCGGCACCAAGGACGACTTGCTGGAAGTGGTCGAGAAGTTGCGCAAGCGCAACGTGCCCACCTTCGCTGACGGGTTCTATCGAGCCATCCTCGATCCCACGGCGATGAAGCACCTTCGGCAGGACAGCGACTTCCGCGAGATTGCTCGCTATCCCGGCAGCGGTCTGATTGACCCCAGCCAGGCGGCCATGATGCCCAATGCCAACTTCTTCAGTGGCATGAGTCCCGCCTACGGCCAGGCGGGCTTTGTGGCTGGTCAGCCTGTCATGCCCACGGGCTTTGTGTTTGAGGGTGTGCGGTTCTTCGAGTCGACCAACCTCCCCACCAAGTCGTTCACCGCGACCATCCCGGTTACCGGTAACTCCAGCTCTGCCACCTACGACGCAGCCCCCCTGCTGTTCTTCGGGATGCAGTCCGTCGGGGTTGGCATTGGCGGTGAGAACGCTCAGATCCTGCTGAACAACAACGACGACTTCAGTCGTTTCATCATCATGATCTGGTCGCTCTTTGCTGGTTTCGAGATCCTGAACAAGGATTTCGTGACGGTTGCCTACTCGTTCGTCTACTGATCGGAGGACACGACCATGAGCATTTCAGAAGCCATTTTCCCCGGCAACTGGGTTTGCCCGCTGAGTTCCTACCAGAGCCAGCCGGTGATCGCCTTGCCTGGCCGGGTGTACTACCAGTCGGTGGGCTACATCAAGGTGACCACGGGGGCCACATCGTGGGACGTGATCATCCCCAGCCCCGATAAACGCACGGACGACAAGCCTCGTGCGGACATTACGGGCCTGGTGATCCCCCAGAACGCCTTCCTCTATTCCGTCGGCCTGCGCGTGCTTGACGCGCGCAAAGACCGCGGCCTGGGGACAGCTCGCTCTGGGCTGGTGTTCTCCACCGCGACCGATCGGATTAAGCTCGCCAGTTCGCTGGGCACCGGCACCACTGCGGGCGCCATCAGCGCAACCTCGGCCGCCAGCCCCCCGCTGGTCGGCACCGGTGGCACTGTTGCCCCTTCTGGCGCAGCTGGCTCGGTGTTCAGCGTGATCACTCCGGTGCAGGTCACCCAGTCCGGCGGCTTGACCCTCAAGCTGTATCTGGACGTTGGCACCGCCGCGACGGCCCCTGCTGGCACCCTGTCTTCTACCGAGACCAACGGGAGCTACCTGATTGCTGACGTCTGCTACTACCTTGAAGACGGCGTCGCCGATGAGTCCTACATCGGTGGCCTGCCTACCCCTACCGCCTGACCCACTACTGGGTGAGAAAAGTTCAGGCGGGTCCTCGGGCCCGCCTGTTTTTGTTCTCCTAGGATCGTGACTTGCAGGACTCGCCGCTCGTGATTGAGCTGAACGCATGAGCCTTTTTCAGAATCAACGCACCGGCCAGATCGTGGAGCTGATCAGCTACCACGACAAGGATTACGCCCTGATCAAGAACCAGGCCGGCGTGGTCGGCTATGTCGCGCTCGATGACCTGGTGGTCTACGAGCCCGGCAAGGGGCGCACGACCGAGAAGCCGGTCTCGCTCGTCAAGGCCGACGATCCGGATCCGGAAGTCCCCCCAACTTCGTCGATCCCGCCCGATACCCGGCTGAACCTGAACCTGGCATCGGCCGAGACGATTGCCGATCGGATCAAGGGCATTGGTTACACCACAGCCAAGCGAATCGTTGAGCTGCGGCTGGGCCTGCCTGGCGAGCGTTTCGTCACGCTTGACCAGGTCCGTCAGGTGAAGCGAGTCGATTGGGATGAGGTCATGGCAGAAGACGTGATCTACGTCGCCTGAGCTGTTCCTAGAATCTCCGAAGGCCAAGCCCTGGCAGCGTGGAACTCAACAGTTACGACAAGTCCCGCTGCCGATTTCACCTCGGCTTCAACAGCGGCGCTCAGGTCCCTGCGGGTGACCTGGCACGGCTGGAAGAAGCCATGGCACGGGTCCCTGACGGGTATTTCTACGGGAAGATCGTCGAGCACCTCAATCGGTGCGACCAGGCCTGGAAGAGCTCTGAAGTTCTCCGGGACGACACCCAGCCGATGCCCAGTCGGGTAGAGCGCATTGTTGGCGATACCGACCGCGCGATCTACCAGTCCGATCCCGAGAAATCGGATCGGGTGTACCGGGAAATTTACCTCCGTGAAGTCGATAGGCTGGCTGAGACTTTGTACGTCCCCAACTACCGGCGGGAGGACGTCCGCCGCTACGCCTTTACGCGAAGCGGTGCCGAGTTCATCATGGCGGTCCCGGGCCCTGCTGATACCTCAGTGGGCACGCGCGTGATGACTCTGACCGGTGCCATCAACTGGAGATAGACCATGGGCGTCCCCCTCTTCGACATGATCGGGTCCATGCTCCCGAAGAAAACGGGCAGCGATCGTCTTTCTGACGCCTGGGAGCACAGGGTCAGGCCCGGAGGGACAGACGGAGGCCAGAGTATCGGCTGGGGGCAAAACCCAGGCACTGCTGGCAAACCTTCCTACAGTGTTGGGGGTATTGCTTACAACGCCGCCACAGGGCGGCCCGTGTACGCAAACGCTGGTCGCCAGCAGTACCGGGGTATCGGCTCAAGCGCTACCGGCGTCGGTGGTGGCAACGCAGGGGCAAGCACGGCAAGGCAATGGTCTCCCGCCCCCGCAGGCTCCGGCGGCCAGGGGCCTCGCGCTGCGGCCCCTCGGCGGCCCATGCCTTCGCAGCACTCGACCCCGATTCCGCACTCGGCACCGGGCTTCGGGACGACGCAGGTGCAGGTTCCTGCTAGTCGTGGGCGGGCCTCCGCCTTGAATATTGCCGCCCAGCAGGCCGGCGCTGGTGTGCGCTATTCCGCGGCTGGCGACAACATCCAGTTGGCCCAGACCGCACGCAACCAAATGATCGGGGAGGCTCGCGCCGCGGGCGGCGAGATCCCAGCCAACCTGACCCCCGCCAGCGAGAACTACTACAACGACGCCGACATTGCCGCCTGGGCAAAGGCAAACCCGACCCTCGCCAACAGGCTGAGGCAGCAAAACGGCTTGCCTGAGGTTGCCAAAGGGCAGCAGGCTCCTTGGGCGCCCCCCAACATCACCTTCAGTGGAGCCCTTGACCAGGACGCCAGCAAGGTGTACGGCATGGAAGGCACCCTGGCGACACCGATCGGCAAGGTGGTGCCCGGCTGGAACATCCCCGCCGAGACCTGGAACGGCAAAGATCAAACGGCCACGGCATTCGACCCGACTGTTGACTTGCGTCAGCGGGAGGCTCCAGCGAGCTACGGCATGGCCAACGTCCCCGTGCAAGCGGCGTTCAACCCAAACCTCGACCTGATGGGCCGGGGGTCTTCGGGTGGGTACTCGGCGGCGAAGGTGCCAGTCGAAACAGCCTTTGATCCGAATCTTGACCTGACGGGGCAGGGCCAGGCCGCGGCACCACGGACCGGGTATTCCCAAGCGTTCCAGCAAACCTCCCCGGAGGCCCAGGATCTCAATGAGCGCTACCTCAAACAGATTCGCGGCATGCGTCCCGCCAACATGAACGCCGCCGGCAACGTCTCCTGGAATCCGCAGTCGTTCAACGCCGCCAACATCTTCTGATGAACCCCTTCATCCCGACCGAGCTTGTGGGGCCGCGGAATAATCCGGGCAATGTCACACGGGACATGCTGCCGCAATTCGGTGAGCGCTCGAATCCAAACGGCGATGGCAGAACTCCGTTCACGTCGACCGGGCTGCAGGTCACTCCGGCCCCGCAACAACGGGTGATTCCGTCTCGGCAGGGCAATGTCAACGCCGCCGGCGACCCCAACTTGATCCCCAGCCGCGAAATACTCGATCAGATCGGGTCAGCCAGCGGCAGCACGATCGTGATGGGCAGCAGCCAAGGGGTGCCGCCGCGGCTGCGCTCCGGAGGCATGGACACGTCGCTGTCCGGGGCACGCCAGCGATCAGGACGCGGCTGATTGATGGGGCTTGCTCTGGGTAGGATGAAGCTGTCAGCGGTCTTTTCCTGTGAGCAGCTCGAGCACGAATAAGCAGCCACTGCTGGTGGATCGCCCCTTGCACAAGTGGGCGACGCTTGGTCCGACTCCCGCGCTGGCAAGCAGCACGAACTTTTCGACCATCGTGGGCGGCGGCTGCGCTGAGCTCGTGAACTGCATTGACACCGATGGGGCGGTCATTGACAGCCTCTCGATTGTGGCAATGCAGGCCGCAACGTCCGCGGTGACTGTTCTTGTTTTCCTGAGCACCTCTTCGACAACCTTCGGGATCACGGATGCCAATACGGCGTTGGTGGCTTCGGCGACTGTGGAGTCCTTAACGGCCGGCGTGCGCACGAATATCTCCCTACCGCCACTGACAATCCCCGTGCCGGACCTGGGGGCTCAGGCGTCATTGACGGAAACCTCCAAGAAGAACACTGGTATTTACGTCGAGAAGGGCCAGGTCCTGTACGTGGGGCTCAACACAGCGATCCTGGCCCCTACGCCGGCCACGAAGATCGCCGTCTTTGCGCAGGGCGGCAGCTTCTGATGCCTGGCGGTTACGGCCGCAAGGTTGATGCCGGGGGCTCGATGGGGCGCGTCGATCGGCCCATGAAACCCAGCTCGCCTGGTTCGAGCCGGACCGCAGACCGGGCGCCACGGGGGACGGGTGGAACGGTCTATCCGACCGTGATTGAGGCCTACAACCGCGACAGCGATTACAAGCGCTGGCGAGCCGGCGCGGACTACTGGCAAGGGAGTGGCAGAGGCTGGAGCGACATCGAGCAGTTTTACCTGGTGCGCTCATTCAGGGACTTTGGAGCCGACCCAGGGCCGCGACTGGTGAGTGCGGCGTATTTTGTCAGCAGCAGCTCTCCAGACGCCTCCTGGGTTGTCACTTGCCGCCGCCGGGGGGCTGTCATCCTGCCGCAGCTGTTGCGCCAGGCGGACATCGCGCTCGACAACAGTCACCCGAACCCTGAGCGGCACCGGCTCATCCTTGATGTCAGCCAGACACTGAGCAGCCAGCAGCTGGACAACTGGAGCCTGCTGATCGGTGATCAGTTTGAAGACTCAGCAACTGGAACGGGCTTCCCGTCCGGACTGATAGAAGAGCCAATCGACACGATCGCTTACACCTTGGCGGAGGTCGACAAGGCCGGCGGCAAGCTGCTGTTTGACTTGTCCCGGCCGTTCATGAGGAGTCGACCGAACGGTGAAGTTCCTCGGGCCTACTGGAGCCGCATCCGGTACAACAGGGAGTATCCAATGTCCTGGCGGAACAACGGCAGTCGCTATTTGTGCAGCAGTCACCGGTTCTACTGCAGTTGCCCAGATTTCAGCGGCTATGGCACGGCAAGCCTCCAGGGAAACCAGAGCGGCAGCCAGGCCCTTTTTCCGCGCCCTTCCGCGGGCAGGAGCGTGGAGAGTAACTGGGAGCGCGGCAACGTTGGCTACCTGCGCCGGTGGCGTGACCTGTCCTTCCGGGTTGATCAGCGCCGCGAGTGCAAGCACATTCACGCAACGCGCTGGTCGGTTGGCTACCCGTTCTACGAGCCCAGTGACTACGAGATCGGCAACAGCGAGCCTCGCTTTTCTGGCGGCGCCATTGGATCGATTGCCTCAGCAGAGACCGTGCGCTACCACCAGCAGCGAGGACTGACGCTGGATCGTCTGGCCCCAGCGCTTGCCGATGCTGTTGGGATCTCACTGGACGCCGGGGAGACGGTGTCTCCTGACGAGAATGCGCCTGCTCAGCCGGGGAGGAAACCTGTGCTTTGGACAACGGAACGCGAGCCGGCGGCGACCAGGGCCGTGGTAGACGACTGGTGGCTGCAGATCGGGACGTCAACGCTGCGGATCTTCAATCCTGAGGCGCAGAGGTTTGTCGAAAAGATTGCCGTCGACGGCGAGGGCACTCCCGTAGTGCAGTTGGTCGAAGGGACGGATCTGGTTACAGCGGGGGCGTAAGCGCCTGCCAGAATGGACAGACTGAATACCCTGGCGTGCCCTTCTCTCAGTACCTGGCCTCGAGCCTGCTGAATTGGCACCGTGGTGCAAGCATGCCGGCGGCACCGGCGATGGCTTACATCAGCCTGCATGCCGGCCATCCAGGGCCAAGCGGCCAGGAGAACGATGTCACCGCCGGAACGGTTGGGGCCAGGGGGGCGTTGGCCGCCGCCAACTGGAGCGAACCGTTCCTGGTGCAACAGGGAGAAATTTATCATTACATAATTGCTAACACTGCAGCAATCTTGCTCTCCCCTGCTGCCGCGGGAACGGCGACGGTCTCCTATTTTGCCTACTGGGATTCGGCAAGGGGCGGGAGCCTTCTGGGCTACGGGATCATCCCAGGCCCATTCACAATTGTTGCTGGTGAAGTTGTTAACTTTCCGGTTGGCAGTCTTGCCATAAGGGTGCAGCTTCAGTCCTCTTCGCCGCTACTGCCTGTTGTCCCACCCGTTGTCCCACCCGTTGATCCACCTGTTGATCCACCTGTTGATCCGCCGCCAAATCCGTTTGCAGACCTTTGCCCCTGCGATTCTTATCATTTGTTTGAACTTAATCCGGATCCCCCGGCAACAGCAAATCTTTTTGCTACCGCCGGCAATTACGTCCTTGGCTACCACTTCTCATTGCAGAGGAAAGGACTGATTGAAAAGGTGGGTATTTACGTGCCATCTGGCGTTGGGCTTACTGATCACACGGTAGGCGTCTGGGATGCCAATAACTGGACAAGCACTAACCAGGTGCTAGGGAATCTCTTGTGGCAAAAGCGAATTTTAGCTTCTGATGTTGGCACTCAGATTGGGTCATATCTTTGGTTTAACGTTACAGGCGGAATCGTCTTTGAAAGCAATCACAAGTACGTTGTTGCTGCAACTTGGGGGATGGCCTCGGGAGGTGTCCCTTACTCGCTCTCCGCTAGCCAGATCATTTCCGCTCCCTGTACGGAGATTGGCGAGGCCGCAAGCTCGGCAAGCGTACCCTATGGCTTGCTGATAGACTTGGCAAGCAGCTCAGGCTGCGCACCAACAGGCTCAAACGCTGTCGCGAAAGGGTACATGGCAGTCGATCTCTGCATTTCTCCCTGCGTACCGTACGCACGGGGGGAGACCAGTTACACCACCGGACCCCTAAACCAAAACGAAACAGCAGACTTCACGATGAGTCTAGGAAGACTCTCGGAGCTGGTGGCCATTCAGGTTTCCGAACCATCTTGGGTCAGGATTTACCGTTCAAGCGCGCAAAGATCAGCTGACACGAGGTTCAGCCCAGGCGGCAGCTTACAAGCAATGATCAACCTTGGGGACAATAAACCCTATTCCGAAAACGTAACAGTATCCGCGTCGCAGACGATTATCCAGAACCCAACCCCGCTCCTGCAGGGGGATGCTGCTGGCCTCGTCTACGTGAGACTTGTTAAGCAGAGTGTAGGCACGAGTGCCGTGACCCTGACCACAACCACCCACCCACAAGAGGCCTGACCATGGCTGTTACCAAGCAAGCTTACGTGACTGACGCGTCCAACTGGACTGTTGCGTCGGTTTGCAATAACCTGCGCGACGCTTTCATTGGCGGTGGCTTGATGACCGCTTGGTATGACTCTTTCACTGCCGTTGGATATGAGCACCGTGTGCTAGAAGTTGTATATGACAGCACGAAAACTTACGGAAAGACTTATTATCATTTTCAGCTTAACGGTGCGCAAATTTACATGAGGACAAGCACTGGCTGGAACGCTACCTCACATATTCCGTGCGGAGCCGGTGGCACGGCCGGGACACAGGCCATAGACTTTTACAAGACTGATCTTAGTGATCTGAGCTATGCTTCTACTCCAATGCCGCTTAATGCAACGGTTAGCTTCTCAATAACTCGTTACACCTCGACTGGGTCGCGAAATTTCTTTACAATGAGGACTGGCTCTACTTACCACGTATTCACAATTGATCCAGCAGGTACAACGTTTAAGTCGTTCTATAATCTTAATTTAGGATACCATTCTGGGTATTACATTCCCTACACTGACACCGGGAGAATAAGAATACAACAAGCTTACAGAACGCGACGTGATTTACTTGTTGGCTCATCTTTGAATACGGCTACTTACAATCAAAATGCAAGTGCAACTACAATGATTTATAGTTTGCCACGCAATCATGGCTCTTATGGTGGCCCTATATTCCCTGCAGAAGGTTTTCTTTTGCCCGGTTGGACAACAGACGCAAACCCAGCCGTTGGTTCCAATTTTAACCCAATTTTTACTGGCCTTAGATTGACAAGCATCCATGCGTCTGATCTCCCCGCTGATTTTGGAATTTCTACTATAAAAACCAGTGATAATGTTTTCATCCAAGATAACGCTACTGTTACGGCTAACGTTGAAGAGTATGAAATTCTTAATTTTGTCAATAGTGGATTTTATGGAAGTGTTACCTCGAACGCAGTCCTCCTTGCCAGGACAGTTTAATGGATACCATTTTAAGTCCAGGATTTAGCTCCTCTCAAAGCGTTGGCACTGGGCTGTGGGATCTTGGCGCTTACGCCGGAACGCTTGCCTTCTTCAGGCAGCCTGGCCCCGCTCAGAAGGTGGCTTATTTTGGGGCTACGACCATAATTGATGGCCTCTATCCTGTTTTTCAAAACCCCCAAAATACAAACGCCACTTTCCTGGTCACGGCAGGGTTTGACCCAGTGGTTGTAGCTGCGTTGCAGGTAATACTGCGCTCCACAGGGCAGATATGGCCGGTGGGCTTTAGTTGAGCCGTTTTCTTGGTCCCCTGATGGTCGTCGCTAGGATCTCCATGGAGCCACACCATGCAAGCCGCTTCACTCAGGGTTAAGCCATGGCCAACATCACGACTCGACGCATCAAAGGCGCAGCGCTGACTTTTGACGAAGTCGATAACAATTTCACCGGCCTAGCCAGCGATACCGCGACGCTGCTTGGGAGGGTCTACACGCCGATTGCCAACGTTACTGGTATTCCGGCCTCACCCGCAAGTGGTGATCGGATCGAGATCAGTGACAGCACGGGGATCAGGGGGCTCTCAAACGTCCAAGGCATCCCGGCCAGCTTCCCAAGCACTGGCGACATCAGCGACCTGCAAGTCAGGTTGCAATACTCTGCGTCGCTTTCTGCTTGGCAATGGATCAGCTACGAAGCAAGGACGCCTGACGCGCGTTACTTGGCGTCACCAGCTTTCACGGGCGCCCCAACGGCTCCGACGGCGACGGCCGGGACGAGTACCACGCAGCTAGCGACTACTGAGTTTGCAACAATTGCTGATCGAGCAATCAGCAACAGCACTGGGCGAAACAAGCTTATCAATGGCGGGTTTCTGGTCGCCCAGCTGGAGGGGACAGCGTCGGCTGTCACCAGCTTGCAATCCTCTGGATTTTATCAATACCTTATTGTTGACAGGTGGTTTGCCTATGTCAACGCCTCGGCTAACGGCTCTCTTGTCAGGTCAAAAGCGGCCAATGGCAGTTACCGCGTCCTGTTAACTGCTCCCGCCTCAAACACGGCTGCAGGGTTGGCTCAGCGAATTGAAGCAATCAATACACTGTCCCTATTCGGGAATACTTGTACGCTATCAGCAACAATCTCATCGGCAACCAACACGAGCGTAACCTGGTCGGTCTATTACCCGACAACAGCTGAAAACACTTTTGGTACCGCTGCTAGTCCCACCAAGACGCTCATTGCAAGCGGAACGTGGACAATCAACGCAACCGGCACCCGCTATAGCGCACAAGTAAACGTTCCCGCGGCAGGAGCAAGAGGCCTCGAGGTGCATCTCAGCCTAGGGGCTGGTGCCGTTAGCACCTATTTCTCGGAGGTACAGTTTGAGCCGGGTGCGGTGATGACATCATTTGATCAGAGGTCATACGGCCATGAGCTGTTCCTTTGCCAGCGATACCTGGAATTGTGCCCTGCCAGCGTTTTTGGCAGCCAATCGGTAGCCGGCGGGGGGGTAGGTACTCACTACAGGTATTCTGCACTAAAGTACAAGGTGGGCGGGAATGGTTCTATTATCAACGATCCAGACTATGGGACCAGTGTCCTCAGCAACGCTAGCGCCGTTCCTAGCATCCTTTGGCAGACAAAGAAAGGCTATTTAGCCTATACAAATGCAACCGCAGCGGGAGATGTTGCAGCGGCGGGATACCAATTTTACAACGTTGCGGAGATCTGATTTAAGTAGCGATCTTCCTTACCGCCTGCTCTTCGTTTCCGACCACTGGGCGGGGCACAAAAGCCTTAAGGAGGCTGCCAGCCTCCAACCGCTCCCTTGTGGTCCAGCGGATCTGGCAAAGCCTGCAGCCGCGCCTGCGTCGCACAACTCCGTCCTCTCGGTGGACTGTGTTTAAGACGCAGGTGTGATCAGTGGAGTCGCAGCTTGGGCAGCGCATCGGCCGGAACAAGGCTTGGTGTATGCCCAGGCTGGCAGAACGCCAGAGGTGGCGGTAGCCTGCCTGCACCGACAGCGACATCGATGCCTACCGCCTCCTACGAGCAGCCCGTCATCCCAGGCCTAGAGCCTTTCGCTCCGGCCGCTTTGACCTGCGTTAACCAGGGGCTGGCTCTGGACAGAGCTCGAGCCATGGTGATGGAACTCTTGTATCAGTCCAGTGGCCGCAGCGATCCAGCACATCCAAAGCACGGCACCCTCACGGGCCTCTGGGAGGACACCTGCTTGACGGCGGGGCGGGCGTTGATGAATCACGCCCTGCAGCACCCTGAGCAGCTCCAGGTGAGCGTTCGCCCGGCGCAGCCACTTGTACAAGTGGACTCCCAGTCCGGCAAGTTATCCCTCGAAGAGGCTCGTGCCATCCGCGAGGGGGCCCATGCCGCCGCTGCTGAATCGATTCGCCTGCGGCGGGCGGCTGATGGGTTGAGGACTGAATACTTCCGTGGTTTAGCAGCCCTACACGACGGCCCCGAGGCGAGCCCCTTTGAGGAGCTGGGGACGCTGGCGGTGCGCGCATGAGGGCCGGCGACATCGACCGACTGCTTGGCGGGCGGCGCCTGGAGGACGTTCTCCTTGAGGCCAGCGCTGCGGAGCAAAAGGACTACGTCGACGCCCTCTGGATCAACGTCATCTACCAGGCCCATGGAACCGACTGCCTACGAAACCAGCATCCAGGAGGTTGCCGCAGTTCTGCAGGCCCGGACGCTGCTGCTACGCCTCAGTGACCATCACTTGACGCCGCGGATTCCCCGCGAAGTACGGGCCGAGGCCCGCGCTCTGCTGCGTTGGTTTCCCAGAGCGGAGCGATTACGCCCCGTCCTTGAGGGTGCCGCGCATCTGCAGCGAAAGGGTAAGACTGAGGGTAAGTCGGTTTTTGAAAATGAAAACCCTCTGATACCAGACGATTCCAGCGATTGAAAGTTTCCTTGGTAAGGGAGAGGTCACGAGTTCAAGTCTCGTCAAGGGCTTCCTGGAAAACCCTGTCCTCACCTAAGGTTCCGGCTCCAACGAGTCGGGCCAAGTGGAGCCAACTGCGGCCATTAGGGGTCAAAAAAGGGTAAGACCGGCCTCTTCTTACCCTGCCCAGGGCGGGTCAGAGGTGGTCGATCTGAGCGTCCAACTGCTGGCAGCCAAGAGCGGCGAGATCTTCGGAAAGGGGTTCCGGCTCAAGGCGATCGGCCAGCGTCTCTACGTCCAACTCAGTGGCCTGAAAGTGCCGCTGTACCTGAACTTCGACAGCGCGCCGATGGACGTGGTGAACCGCGGCCTGGAGCTCCGGGCCTTCCTGCAGGAGCGGGACGGGGCCTTCGAGACAGGGCCCTGGAAGGAGGCCTGCACGGACTCAAGGGTAAAAAAGGGTAAGCCGAAAGAAACCAGGCTGGGACTCGATGAGGTGGCGGCAAAGTGGCACCGTCTCAAGACGGCCGAGGGAGTCGGCGAGGGGACTTTCGAGCGGCACTACCTGGTCCATCTGCGGCGGCTCGACCCCAAGCGACCCTTGAGCGAAGACTCCCTCCTGAAGGCGATCGAGCAGACCGACCCCCGCTCTCCGACGCGGCGGCGGGTCGTGGCCTTCTTGAGGCGACTCTGCGCTCTGTGCGGAGCGGACTGGAATGCTGCGCTGCTGGACCCCCTGCAAAATGTCGGGCGCTCGGTGCAGCACAGGCCGCAATCATTTTTTTCGGACCAGGAGATCGAGGCGATTCTGGCGCCGGGGTCCAAGTTGAGTCCATCCTGGCGGCGCGTCGTAGCGGCGCTGGCGATCTACGGATTGCGGCCCTGGGAAGCCTGGGTGGCTGAGCCCTGCATCAAGCGAGAGGGGTGTGCCTGGATCGGCATGGGGAAAACCAACCGCCACGGCACGACAAGGCCGCGGCAGGCGCCGCCGTTTCACCCTGAATGGCTCAGGCGTTTTGGAATGGAAGAGCTCTGGCGGGAATCACTGCCGGGGCTTGGAGACCTTTCCTGCGCCGGCGCCCGGGTCAACCAGCAGCTGCGCCGTTGCGGCTTGGTGGCGACCGGCGGCGCAACGTCCTACGGGTTTCGGCATGCTTACGCCCGCCGGCTCCATTCGCCGCGCTACCGGGTGACCGATGCCCATGCTTCGTTGTTCATGGGGCACACGGTCGCGGCTCATCAAAAGGCGTACCGGGGTTGGCTTGGCGGCGAGGACCCGATTGGGTTGTACCTCGACTGTCCTGGCTAGCATGACGCGAGACATAACGCGCAGCAGGGATGGCAACCAGGTTCCTGAACGGACAGACCTACGACGAGATTGCCATTGTCGCTGCGGTGCCGATCCCGGTGGACATCGGCCTCGGTTCGGTCACGATTGGCACAACCGTTGAAATAGCTAACGACGCCGGCAATCCGATACCCGCCTCTGTTGCCTCCCTGCCGCTGCCGAGCGGAGCCAGCACATCCGCGCTGCAGGGCGCGGGCAATACATCGCTGAGCAGCATCGACGGCAAGCTGGCTGCCTTGCAGGGCGGCGCGGTTCCAGTTGGCGACAATGCAGGTTCCCTCACCGTCGACGGCAAGGCTTACCGGGTACAGCTTGACGTCACCCGCCCGGCGAATACTACGGCCTATGCCGCAGGCGCGGTCATTGGCACGGGCAGCGGCGATGACGCGATTTTGACCCTGGCCAGCGCCGGCCCCAGCGGAGGCTTCGTCCTCGTGCAAAGCATCGAGCTCGTGCTGGGCATCAGTGCATTGCCAAGCGGCATGAGTAGTTTCCGGTTGCACTTTTACACGAGTAAACCTGCAACGGCTGCGGCAAACGCCAGCGCTTTTGATGTGACGTCGACGGACCGCGGCGCCTACACCGGGTACATCGATCTCCCGACCCCTGTCGACCTGGGTTCTACGTGCTTCTCGCAAGTTGACTACCCAGGCAAATTATTCAAGCTTGCCAGCGCTAGCACCTCTCTGTTCTGCGAATTGCAGACGATCGGCGGCTACACCCCTGCGGCCAACAGCGAGGTGTATTCGCTGCGGGTCAAGGTACTGGAGGCTGGGCTGTGAGCCTGACGGCAAGGCGCCTCTCGGCGCCACCATGGGCCAAATATCAAGACGCTCTATGGCGCAAAGCTCAGGCGGCGCCATCACTGGATCTCAGGTTTGCCGATAACAAATCCCTGGTGGATTCGGTCAGCGGGCAAAGCCTGGTTACGTTTTCCCGTGCTGGTGCGGGTCCATACACGGACTCCACGGGGACTCTGCGGATGGCGGTGACAAATTTGCTGCTGAGAAGTGAAGAGTTTGATAGCGCAGGCTGGAACCGAGCGGCGATTTTACCATTCGGCAGTGGTTCAATACAGAACGCCACAGCGTCTCCGGCTGGGACTTTAACCGCAGACCGGATCACGGAAGATACTACAACCGCTCAGCATTTTGTAAATTCAAATTCTACATCCATACCCTCAAACACTGCAATTACTGCATCAGTTTATATTAAGTTTGACGGTGCTGGGCGTAGCGCATTTTTGCAGGTGAATGACTCAACTAATTACGCAGGTGTTGTTCTTGCTCAAAATGGTTCGGTAGCAGCTCAAGATACCGGATTCACAAACCGCTCGTTTTCCGCCCAAGCCATAGAGAATGGCTGGTACAGATTGCGAATGTCGCTTACTACAGCGACCGCAACATCTATTGTAATCAGGGTTTTATTGATTTCCGGTACTACTATTCAAAACTACACCGGAGATGGCACTTCCGGCCTCTACATCTGGGGCGCCCAACTAGAACAAGCCTCTACCGCTGGCGAATACGTCCCGACCACTTCAGTAGTCAACTCTGCCCCCCGCTTCGACCACAGCATTACGTCTTCTACGACAAACATTAGAACATTCAGCGATGCAATCCTCGCTGCAAATGGCTACAGCGTGACCGGAGGTGGATCGCTTGTGGCCGTTAGCACTGCTACGCCTACTGGATCTGCCACTGCTTCTTTATTAACATTAAACATTGGCACAAACACTGGAAACACCTCAGATGGATTAAACTACGGAAGCGGCTTAACGCTTACTAACTCAACGCAATATACTGAATCTTTATTTGTAAAACCTGCCGGCAGCGCTGTATTGAGACTGCGCAGCAACGTCAGTGGCGGTGTTTTTGATTTTACATTAACTGGCGATGGTACGGCACCAAGTCTTTCGAGTGAGCTGCAAGGTGCTTCCATTGTTCCTTTTCCAAACGGCTGGTATCGCATTTCCTGGACCTTTACCACGACAACCTCTGCGCCTGGAAATCGTGGCGATTACTGGGCAATTAAAACCAACGTTGCTGATGGAATAAATGGGGTGTATGTGGCGGGCGCCCAGCTTGAGCAAGCTGCCACGGTTGGTCCGTATGTCCCCACGACAACAGCAGCCGCAACCATTAACAATACGGAGAGCCTGGGGCTGATGGTGGAGGAGCAGAGGACGAACAGCATTCGCAACAACACGATGGTGGGTGCGGTGACTGGTACGCCGGGGACGTTGCCGACGAATTGGGGCGCAGCAGTGCAAGGTGGGTTAACACGTTCAATTGTTGAAATAGGTACGGAAAACGGAATAACGTATGCGGACATTCGTATCAATGGAACAGCTAATGCAGGCGGCGTAGTTCAAATTCAATTTGATGTAGGAGGATCTGGGGTTGGACCTGCGGCTAGCGGCCAAACATGGACTGCTTCTTTTTATTCAAAAATTGTTGCTGGTTCCGCCGCAAACATTACAGTATTTAACAATTTAATTTTTGGTCAGCTTGGAACTACTTTTATAGAGTCGGCGTCTGGAAGCACAAGTTTTACCCCAACAACAACTTTAACTCGCTATTTAAGGTCAGGTAGTTTTTCCAATGCAAATACTAACTGTGCCACTTCTGGTCTTAACCTTGCATTCAATAACGGAGCAGTTATTGACATCACCCTCCGCATCGGCCTACCGCAGCTAGAACAAGGCGCCTCTGTCACTTCGGTCATCCCCACCACCACCGCAGCCGCCACCAGGGCCGCCGATGTGGCGACCATTACGGGGGCGGCGTTTAGTCCGTGGTATCGGCAGGATGAGGGGACGGTGTTTGTAAAGGTTGTAAATAATGGCATTGCCTCCCAGAACTATTTGATGGGCCTGTCTTCTGGCAGCTCTTATAGCAATAGTCATCTTCTATATACGATCAGCGGAGCCCTTGGGGGCGAAACATTTGTCGGAAGCACGCAGCAATCTAGTGTTGCCATTGGCTCGATCGCGGTTGGGCAAAAGCAAAGCGCCGTTTATGGGTACAAGATCAACGATTTTGCCGCTGCGCGCAATGGCGCATTAGGTACGCCAGACACATCCGGTTCATTGCCATCACCAGATCGTCTTATGATTGGCTGCAATTTTGTAAGTGTGGCGCAATTAAACGGCACCATTGAGCGTTTAACCTTCTGGCCCACGCGCCTCCCCAACACCACGCTGCAGAGGATCACTCAATGACCCACTGCCTGCGCTGGCCGAACGAAGTTGAGGGCGTGGCGGCCATCAGGCAGGCAGGTTTTACCTACCTCTCCGAAGATGGGTCTGAGCAGATCCAGTGCTCCGGCAGCTTCCACGCCTTGGATGTAATCGGCCCCATCTGGCGTGGCGGCTCCTGGGATCCCGAAACCGGCGGGCAGTTGGAAGCCCCTGTGCTCCTGCAGGGCTGGCATGTGAATTTCATCGGAGATCTCCCGGAGGCGTGGGAGCCGTATGTGTTGACCCCGCTGAATCCGGTGCGGGTGTTCGCGTGATAAACGGAACAGCTAAACTTAAGACACACAGTTCACCCACTAAAGGTTAATCGTGGCTCTCTCCACTCGCGTCGATCCAGCCAACACTTTCCGGCTGCATAGCAACCCGACGGCCACAAAGACCATTTACCTGGACTTTGACGGTCACGCCACAACCGGATCAGCCTGGAACACAAAAACTCGACCCGCAATCACAACTCCAGCGTTCAATACTGACAAGGATTCGTCTAAATTCAGTGGTGCCGAATTGGAGCGGATCCAGTTCATCTGGCAACGTGTCGCCGAGGACTTCGCTCCCTTCGGCATCAATGTCACCACCGAAGATCCCGGCGACGCCGCCCTGGCCAACTCTGGCAGAGCCGACACCGCCTGGGGGGTGAGGGTTGTGATTGGCGGAAGCTCCAGTGACTGGTACGGCGGCTCAGCCGGTGGGGCTGCGCTTCTAAGCAGCTTTGGCAATCCTGCCGTTGGCTGTTGTTTTGTGTTTCCCAAAAACCTTGGCAACGGCAACGAAAAATACACAGCCGAGGACATCAGCCACGAGGCGGGCCACACTCTCGGCCTTCGTCACGATGGCACATCTTCCACCTCCTACTACGGGGGCCAGGGCGGCAAGGGTGCGGGCTGGGCTCCGATTATGGGCTCCAGTCTCTACAAATTGGTGACCCAATGGAGCCAGGGCGAATACAGCGGCGCCAACAACAAGGAAGACGACCTGGCCATCATCGCTGCCAATGTTGGTTTTCGGTCTGATGATTTCGGCGATACAGCCGCAACCGCTGCCACGCTCAGCGGTTGCAGCTTGAGCCAGTTCGGCACGATCACCAGCCGCACGGATTGCGACTGGTTTCGTTTCTCTACAGCCTCTGGGCTCGTGAACCTAACCATCACCACTGCTCTGCAAGCGTGGGTGCGAGATTTCACTGGAGGCTTTACAAGCCGCATCCTCGCCGGCCGAAGTCCGAACCTGGATATCGCCGCCACCCTTCACGCCGCCGATGGCACCGTGGTCGCCAGCAGTAATCCCCTCGACAAGCTGAGCGCCAGCTTCAATCTCAACCTGGACGCCGGCACCTACTTCCTCAAGGTGGATGGTGTTGGCTTTGGCGATCCCCTCAACAACGGCTACAGCGACTACGGCAGTCTTGGGGGTTACTGGGTGAGTGGAAGACTGGCCTGAAAGCACGAGCCCGGAAGACCGGCAGATGCCACTCCAGATTCCCAGGCGATCAAAACCAACCCTTGCGGTTCATCAGGCTGATTGCGTTGGCGATATTGACCTCAAGCGTGCGGCGTGTGTGACGTGTCACCCAGCGGTAGTGCAGTCCGTCGATCCAGTCACTGCTGCCGAGGCGACGGCGCAAGGTGCGCTCGGAGACCCCTAACAACGCCGCGGCGCGGCGCGTCGGGTACCAGTCCCGCTGAACAATCGGGCGCTGGACTGGCGCTCGCTGAGCAACGGTCGGGGCGTAGCGAGAAACCTGGGCGGCCATGACGCCATGGGGGGAGGGGAGCGAAAGTGTAAGCCATGACCGGCGGTACGGGTGCCTTGTCACGCACTCTCTTAGGCTGATGCCAGCTACCGCAGACGCTTGGAGGAAGACGCCCTCACGCTTGAGCAAGCGTTCCAGCTGCGGCAGCTGCAGGACCAGCTGCGCACTTGCAATCGTGAAGAGCTCGCGGACATGGTCCTAGAGGCGCATGAACTGCTGCTGGTCGAGCGCCACTGGTTTCGTGTCGTCATGGAAGCCGCGGGCATTGAGACCAGCATGCGGGGCGGCGAGTTCCAGCCCCTGCCCGAGACAGAGGAGGAGGTCGCCGCGGTCTTCGGGAGGGTGCCAAGCACTGAAGAGCTGGCGGCTTATATGAACGAGCGGATGGAAGCCGCCAGAATGGATGACGTGGACATCGAGGCGATCGCCCTCGGGCTGGAAGACTGAGGTAACCGGATGAGCCTTTCCGCAAAGGATGCACGCGCCATTGCCTCCGGGGCCAGGCAGCTGGGCGTAGACCCTCGAGTGCTCGGCGGCTTGATGGAACTTGAGTCCAATGTCAATCCCAATGTCTGGGGCGGCGCTGGAGGGAAGTACAGGGGGTTGATCCAGTTCGGGCCAGACGCTCGCCGCGAAGTTGGCTTGCCCGACGGACCAATGTCGATTGAGCAGCAGATGCCCTATGTCGTCAAATACTTTGATCAGCGGGGGTTCAAGCCCGGAACCCATGGTCCAACCGAGCTCTACCGCACGGTCCTTGTTGGTAACCCGGGCCAGAGTGGAACCGATAGCTTCGGGACCAACTCCGATAAGGCCGCCAAGCGCATGATGCCCGGTGGCGACCTTTACAACAGGTTTGCCGCACGGTTCGACCCCGCTATCAGCGCGGCGGGTGGTGAGACCGTCAATGCGCTCAAGGAGCGCCCACCTGGACAGCAGGGGGGCGGCACAGGGGCTGACCCTCTGCAGGAGTTCACCAGCAGGCTGTTAGGCGGTATCACTGGCAGCGCAGCGGCTCGAGCCGGGGCGCCCAAGAGTGATCCTCAGATCCAGTCCGTCCCCACGGCGGGAGCCACGTTCGCCGACCTGGTCAACAAGATCACTAGGGGCGGCTTTGCGGGCGAGAGATCCGGGGGCGGAGGATTCGGCGCCCCCTCTGCTCTTGCTGCCGCGGACGGCTCGTCCTCACCGAAGCAGCGGATGGCTGGCGAACAACTTGGGATGCAGCCGCAGGACATGGTAAAAAACGTCTTCTCCAACCTGATGGAAAGAGTGTTTGGAACGGCCAAGCAAGCAGCGCCGGCAGCCGCAGCCGGGGCAGCCGTTGTCGCGGCTCAAGGGAGCAAGAAGGCAGGCCAAGTCATTGAGTATCTGACGGGGGACAGGTCGCACTCCCGATACGACCCCAGCCACGGGGGGTCGAACTATCACGAGCACCTGGCCTTTGGAAGCAAGGCCGAGCGCGATGGGGCCATGCAACTCCTGAAGAGCAAAGGTATTCAGATCGGATCCGTCAACGGTGGCAATCACGCCGAGAAGAGCTTCCACTACTCCGACCAAGCCTTCGATGTACCGGCCGCACAGGTCCCCGTGGGGCAGGAACAAGAGCTCTCTCTCAAGGTGCGCGAAATCCTCAAGAGCGGCGGTTTCCAGGGCATTTGATAGCGCCAGTGCAGGCTGGAGTTAGCCTGGGCTGGCAGCGAGTGCGCAAGGGCTTTCGCTGGAAAACATCACGCGAGTTGAACATGGATCGATGCGACGACCTCGTTGCCCTGGCCGTGGCGCTGCATACAGCTGCACTGGTCATCTGCAACCTCACCCCCAGTCCCAAGGACGATGAGGCTCTTGACGGTGCCGGCCGATTTGCCGTGAAGCTCTACCGGGCCCTCGAGATCCTCGCGGGCATCGTGCTCCCCTTAGCCAAGCGCTGAGGAGAACGACCAGGGTCGGGTGATCCATGGTTACCTGCACGAGCCAGCGGGCAAGTTGCTTGCTACGGTCGGTTGAAACTGCTGGAGCTCCATGCTCGCGACAATCGCCTCCCTGATCCTGGGCGTTACCGGTGCCGGCCTGGGTTACGCCGGTTGGCACACGGCAACCCGCTCTGCCGCCAGGCAGCGGGAACAGATTGCCCTAGTCGCCGGCGAAGTGGTGCGGCACTCAATTCAGGTAGCTACCGAGACGAGCATCAGAAACGAACAGGGTCTCCTGAGTCTTGGTGCTCAGCTTGAAAACCTGGAGATCACCGCCTTTGAGCAGTTAATCACCCGCGGCGAAGTCTCCGCCGCCTTTGCCGAGCTTGCCGCTATCGAGGATCAACGGCAGCGTCAAGCTGCCGCCAGTCGCGCCGCGATGGCACCGATGAGCAGTGCAGTTCAGGCGCCCAGCGTTGCGGACCCATGGCCGACTGCGGCGGCCGAGGTGGCCCCTTCTGATCCGGCGGCCCTGATCAGCGAGATCACAGCTATGAACGATCGACTCAGGGAGAAGCTGCGCAGTGCTGGAGTGATTGGTCAGCGGCCTGCCTAGAGTCGCTGCAGCCCAGGGGAACCCTTGGATCGTCGCTACAAGCAGACCGAAGGTGCTTCCCCCCGGCCGCAAGCCCGGGAGGAAGCCTTTGCCCGCGCCAAGTTGGCCCAGGCCCGCATGCAAGCCCGCAGTCTGCAGGGGGAGGGGCGCTACACCGGTGCCGAAAGCGGCTCAGCGGGCGTTGGTCAGGGGGCAATGATCAACTCGGCCCGGGCCGCAGATCGGATCGAATCCAACCAAACCTTTACGGAGCAAGGTTCCGGCGCGTTCGGCGCTGATTCTTCCTCAACAGACGCCCGCAGGGAGGCACGTTTTGGGCGAGGAAAGCTGGATCTGTACTCTTGAGCTCGGCTCTCAATAGGTCGCAATCGGAAGCCTCCCACCGGCCAATCATGTCGGGGTAAAGCGGCGTCAAGGTGAGGTTGTTTGGGGCGGCAGCATTCACCGCTTCAACAAGAGCTTGGACACTTTGCCCCTTGATGCGAAACACGCAGCTACTGCCATTCCGGAAGGCTTCGTCGTCCGAGCGGGGATCCCACCAGCGCGTGAAGACGAACGGCGTGTCATCGAGCCCGGCGTAGTCCGGCAGCCGCAGATGAACAGCATGCAGCTGCTCGGCCAAAGCCGTGATCAAGGCGGCTGTCTCCGCATCGAGCATGGCCTGCCCGGAACAGTCGGTCGGCAAAGCATGACGCCAGAGAATCCAGCTGTCAAAGACGATGGTCCGGCAAAGCAGTAGCCAGCCTTCAACGGGATGGCGGAACTCGTCACCGTCGTGAGAGGCGTAAGGGAGGTGCGGCATTGCTCAGGCCTCGATCTCTCGGTTGCGGGCAGCGCCATAAGGCCTGCCTGTGGCGGCCTGGTAGCAATCCCGCCAACGACCATCGCCGCTCCACTGGTCAAGCACGATGCGGCCGTAAGGAGACGCCGCGGCGTGAAAACGTGCCAGCCCCGAGGCGAAATCCTCAGAAGGGCTTGCCGGGGGCAAGTAGACGATTGGCGACCAGTCAGCCGGCGTGACTCGAGTCGACCTTTCCAGCTCGTCATCCCAGAAGGTCGGCGCTAGCCGGACCCAGGGGATGCAAATCGGGAAGTCCCAGATCCACGGGCAGGCGGCCAAGGTTTCGTTGGAGCCCAGCCAGAGAATGGCCTGGGAGATATGCCCCCCGCGGTACTCGTGCAACAGTTTATTGGCGAGGACGCGACTAGCCTTCATGCCGCTGGGTATGGCCAACAGGACACGCTTCTTGCCAAGTGGACTCCAGTGGCGCCCTGCGGAAATCGATAGGTCCCTGTCGCGCTCAAGCCAGCGCGCGGCCTGGACGACGTGGTTGACCTCGGCAGTGCTATACGGGTCCAGGTCGACAGCACCCATAGTGCAGCGCGCCACGTCGATCACCGCCGCCGGCGGGGCGAGGTCGCGGCGGTCGGCGGGGGCTGGCATCAGCTGTCTTCTGGCTCCAGGATCTCCAGCAGGGTGTCGCCGCCGCGGGGCAGCTGATGCCAAAGACCCGCGTCGATGCTCTGCGTGAGGTGCAGCTCGGAGTTCTGGATCTCGCGGTACGACCCTACTGAGCGCAGAGTGATCATCACCTTGAAGATGCCCTTGCTGAGGTTGTCTTCTGTGCGGCGCACGACCTCCCAGCGCTTACCCGAGCGGCTCTTGAGGACGTCGCCCAGCTCGATGCGCCGGCTCATAGCGTTGCGGCCTCCTGGGCTTGCTGGATGCTGCGGGCGGGATGGTCCCTGGGGACTGGCAGCAGGCTGGCCTTGCTGCGATCGATCAACAGAAGGAGGACTCGCTCCTCGTAGTTATTGAGCCGGACGACGGAGATGGTGTCTTTAAGCATGGCGCTGACGCCGCTCTGCCCCATGGCATCAGCAATCAGCAAGTCCTCGCAGAGCTCATCAAGGGTGACGTAACAGCCGCCACGGTCCTGCAGTGCCAAGTTGAGGGTCAAGACTCCAGCGCCCTTCTCCTTGAATGACTTGTCAAACATGCCGATCATGTCGGCCAGGACTGCTTCGCAGGCGCGGGTGTTGATGGCGATGGCTGCTTCTGTTTCTCCGCCGGTGCCGGTCTCACCGAGCTCGGGGAAGAACTTGCGCAGCAATTCAGAGCGGGACGGACGGGCCATGAGTCAAGGGGCGAGGATGGCGCGGTTGAGTCGGTTGGCCTCGTACCAGCCGTACATCTCGGGGATCCAGCGCTGGACGTGGCCTGCGATGAGCTCCATGACCCAGCGGACCTCTTGTTGAGCATCAGCTTTGCTGCGCACGTCAAGCAGGTGAAACCAGCTGCGGATGTTGCCGGTCAGGCAAACGTTTTGCAAATAGCTGGTCGGAAGCACGTAACGGGCATGCTCTTCTGTGACATCTCTGGAGCGAAGGTCGGCGTAATCCTGGGCGGCATTGAGGGCCAGGGTTTTGAGCGTGACGTTCTGATGCTCTGTCCATTCGTAGCTGTCACCCTGGCGATCGCGATACACGCCTGGCGGACGGAAATAAAAGACCTCTTCCACGGGGGCCTCGCCCCGGGCAACACGCTCGATGCGGCGGCCGGTATAGCGCATCGACTGGACGTCAAAGCTCAAGCCGACCCGATGGGTACGGAGCTGCACCATGGAGTTGTGATCCATCTGGATCAGCAATGTCATGTGCGCGTGCTCCAGGGGGCCGAAGTGGCCGCGCTTGCTTTCAAGCAGCCGGGCAATTGCGATCTCACCGCAGCGATCTTCTGGGATGTCGGTTGTCGGGCAAAACTCTTCCGAATAGTCGGTATGGAGAGCGATGTAGCTGACCTGCTGCGGCTGTGGCGTGGCAGCGACAAGTTCAGCCTTGAACGGGTTCTGCACAGAGCGGGGCCGGACTCCAGCAGAACCGTACCCCCTGGCATGCAGTTCTGCAAGCTGCAGCGGTCACAATGTCACGAGTCGTCGGGCTCGAGCCCTTCGGCCGATAATGGCCCGTCCTGCTCAATTCGGCGGCGGATCCAATCGGCGTTGACGGCTTCGATTTTGCCGTAAGTCTTGGGCAGGCGATCACGGGTGACCTCAAGGTACTCCTGTGTGTCCCGGATCAGTCGGCGACGGCTGGCGGCTAGGTCAATTGTGAGCAGGTGGCGGCGGTGGTGGAAGTGACTGACGCCGCGCACCCTGATGTGAAGAGGGTTACAACAGAACCGGTTCTCACAAACATGATTGATTGGTAGCCGGCCAATGTCGCCCCAGGTAAACCAAGTCGCCACTCGCGGGGCTGAATACTGGCGGCCCTTGCCCCAGTGCCGCATTAGGGGGAAATAGCTCGACGAGCCGTCGCCATAGACGTGCCCTTGCCAGTCCCAGCATTCATCGGGGTCCTCGATCGCAACGAAAGACCAGAACTCGAGGAACTTGCGCCGATAGGTCTTGTGAATCCGGTTGATGCTGAGCTCAAGCCGCCCTTCGGTCAAGGCACCGATGCAGCGGACGCAGGCGTGGCTGTCGTCGTAGCGCGGAATGAAGCCATCGAGACTGCCGTAGCTGTGCTCGGTAAATGGGCACAGTGGCCCCTGGGTAATACGGGTATGCAGGTCCTGGGGAATTAACCATTGGGCCATCGAGGTCAACGCTACGTGGCGATGGGATCGAATTGATCGCAGTCTGCTGCGAATCCTGGCCCCTCCTCCAGGGGATCAGGTACCCCCTGAAGGCATCTCCCATCTCGCCATGACAGACAGCTGTAACAGCTCAGGCCAGTACTGGGTTGAGTCTTGGACGCTCTGCGGGGGATTTCCGGCCAAAGGTCGGCATGGTAGAGGCCTCGCTGAATTGAGCTTGCGGTTTGCTTAGAGCAGCCCAGCTGCCGAGCTACAGCGGTGAGGTTCAACGGGGTGAGTAGAACAATGCGAACTTCCTCCGGAGTGAGCGGCGAACGACGCCGGCGCTGCTTGGGCCCAGTGCCGGGAGAGTAGCCGCGTCTCGGCCTGGGGCCGTCCCAAGTGGTCCACCGGTGGAGGCACTGAAGGCAGGCGTGGCGACGACGACGGGTGCCATTGGAGCAAAGGCGGGATTCGGCAACATCAATACTGTCGCTACTGCACACTGGACAACTCAAGGATGTGTACCCACCCCATCCAGCCAGTCAGCTGTGGTGCTACTGCCCCCATGGCGCTCTCGCAAAATGGCGGCCAGTTCGCGGGCAACGGCGGCGGAGTCGCGGCGGCAGTAGCGGCGGCAGTCGTTGGCCGGGACTTTGCAGACGCCTTCCAGGTAGGGGCACACCGCTAGGGCTAGGCGGTCGGCGGTGGTGAGCTGAATTGCCGAGGATTCCTTGGTGGCTGCTGGCTTTATCCACGGCAACCCCGATTGCGGCGCCGGGATTGATCGCCAGGGGCCGTTCTGATGGTCGGCACCTTGCCACTCGTTGTCGCCAAACTGGCGGATGTAGCGGGGGAGGTCGGGGAGGCACTCACTCATTGTTTTTGTTGCCAGTAAGGGCAGTGCTCTTTCAGTTCTTCGCGGCGAGTTATGCAACCACCGCAAAGGTAAGGTTGTGAAGACCAGTAAAACGCCTTCGGTAATTGTGGTAATTCAATCTTTTTGCCGCACCTGCCTTCGCCGCTTGGATGAAGGCTGCCGGACTTCGTGCGTTGCCAGTTGGCATGGGCGCATTCGGTACAGTTTTTCATGCCCCCACCTCCCCGGCCTGGGGCAGCGGCTGCGGCGGCCATTCTGATGTGCGGATCTTGTGCCGCTTCATCACCGGGCGGATGATTGCCAGGGTCTCCGCGCAGCGTTGCTCAGACCATTGCGCTGGGTCGCCGTCATCGCATTCCGGCTGCCCCTCGGCAACATCCGACAGGGCGCACTCGGCCTTAATCAGCGCATCACTCACCGCCACCGGCACCACCACCGGGGCGGGCGCGGAGAGTTGCTGGAGCAGGGTGGCGGCGCGGCGAAACTGCAGCGAATCCACCAACTTCGCTATTTCCCCGACAGGCGCGGCCACCGGGCCGAGCTGGACGGCCTCGGAGGTGGAGGGGTTCCAGTGGTCAACAATGGCGCAGGCGAGGTCGAACAGCTCATCATTTGTCGGCTCCTCTCCCGACTCCGGTGCTGGCGGGGCGGGGTGGGAGATGGGATCAGACATGTTTCTCTAGGTGGTGAATTGGGCGGTTCAAATACCAACGGGCCTTCATGGCGTCTTGCAATGCGTTCCCCTTCAACCACATCCTGAGCAGATACTTCAAGGCCTGCCACTGCAGGGCAGCCATCACGGGGTCAGGGGAATGGCTGGCAGCCTGCTCGAGGATGTCGATCACCTCAACGGAGCCGGATGTGTAGTGGGGCGGGTGATTTACAAGGTCGGTCACGGTCACACAAACGGGAACGGCTTGGTGTTAATGATCCAGGCCAGCAGCAAAGTGGCAATCACCATCCGAATCATCTGGGCGAGGATTGGCACCGCAATTGCCAGGCAGAGCAGGTTGGTGGGGGTCATGGCTGGCCCTCCAGCTCGGCGGCGATAAGATCCAGAAAATGCGATGCCGTCAAAACGCCTTCAACAAACTTTGGATCTTCAATATCACCGATCAGGTCTTCCACTCGATCCACAACAGCGCGGAGGGCGGCGGCGATGGGCTGGCCCATGTCTTCCAATGGCCCCTGGGCCTCGTAGGCATCGTTCCAGGCGTCCCAGATTGCTTGGGCGGCGACGGAGAGTGGGGCGGTCATAGCGGTTTGGCGTGTTTTTTGATGATCTGGAAAATACGCTTGCGGGCTTTGTCCGATTCGGCCTCGGTGAGGATGCAGCGGACACGAAGGCGGGTCACCTCATCGACATCGCGCTGTAAGTGGCAACGAAGCACGGGGTCCATATCGAGCTTCAAGTCTTGATCTCTGAGTTGATCGTCAATCGACGGGGTGAGGGCACCAAAGTTGACGTTGACACTTTGCGGGCTCATGCCCCCACCTCCCCGACCTGGGGCATCTGCTCAATGCGGCGGATCTCCAGTGTATGCGGGCCGTCTTGGAGGTACTGAGCCAGGTAATGATTACCCTCGCTCAACGCCTGAGAATAGGTCGGTGCTGTCCCGCCAACCTGCTGCATGTAATCGCCGTCCACGACAGCAAACTCAAAGTGGACTTCACGCGCCACCGGCTCAGCCGCCAGGGCGGGCGCGGAGAGCTGCTGGAGCAGGGTGGCGGCGCGGTGCATTTGATCGGCTGTCAAGTTGCACAGGTCGTAACGCTCGGCAGCCACGCACTCCGCGTCTGTTTTCAGCGCAGCCACTAACTCCGCCACTTCCCCCGCCTCCGGTGCTGGCGGGGTGGGGGGCTGTGGGGTGGGCTGTGGGGTGGGCTGTGGGGTGGAACTCACTTCGTAAAGCTCCCAACGGGCTTCTGTTGTTAAAACTGCAGCCAACTCTGGGTCCATGGGCTTGGACTCGGCGATCAGCTTTTCAGTCAGATCCACCAACCCCCCGGCAAGCGCGGGCTGGGTGGCGAGGTGGCCCCAGCGGGCGAGGGCGGCGCGGGCGGTCCTTCTGGCTTCGTCTTGCATCAGCGAGTTGCCACGCTCTACCCAGTCTCGGGTGCAGTGGTAGTCAGGAACGGCAGAACACATTGAGGCGTAAATCAGTTTTGCCGCTTCTTCAATCTCGCCATCCGTCGGCCCCTCCCCCTCCGGCTCAGCCAGGGCGGCGCGGGCGCGGTCCACAGCGTCACGGTTCTCTCCGTAATAGGAGTCGGCATTCACGGATGTAATGGCGTGTTGAAGGCGGTCTGTCAGCTCAGCGCACAGGGCGCGGAAGTCTGGGCTGCTCATCGGTCGGCCTCCTGCTCCAGCGGTCGGGCAGCGTTGTACCCCGTCTCGTTTTCCCGCATCCACGCCGCTACCTCTCGGATCGCGGCGCGGGCATCGTCGTACCACAGCTCAGCAGGGCCGTCAGGGTCGGCAATGACCTTTACCACCCTTTCCACCAACCCCCCGGCAGGCGCGACCGGCGGGGTGGGCTGGGCGGCTGGGGGCTGGGCGGCGCCGCGCTGGCGGCCAAGGTCGTAGCAGGAGCGGCCAAATTCCACTAGGTCACTGTCAAAAGTCGGCCCGTGGCTTGACCACGAACGCATGGCCAGCAACTCCTCATCCGAGGCCGCCGGGACAACCTCGGGGGTGGGAGGAACCTGTACGAAATCTCCACGAGTTAGCCACTGCTCCAGCGCCTCAACGCGCTCCAGCAGGTTCAAAAGAATTTGAGCCGATACAAAGCCGTCAACGGCGGCGGACTGGTGTAGCCAGGCTTTGGCTTCAGGGGAGATGGTCATTGCTTCATTTCGGGGGGCGGAAGTGTTGCCGCGTTCAGGAAGCTCGACCTCCAGTTGGGGCAGAGCAGAGCGAGCGCGGTCGGCTAAAGGATGAGTCAGGTCGCAATTACCCCTGGAGAATCGGCGGCAGCGATCTAGCTCGTCGGCCATCTCGGTGAACAGGGCGAGGAAGTCGGAGGTGGGATCAGTCATCGAGCGGCTCCACGGCAATGCGGACGTGGGAACCAAGACCAACGGTGCCCCAGCAAACCACCTTGCGGCTCACGACGAGGCCGGTGTCGACAATGCCAAATGTCACGGGCAAAAGTGCCGTGCGGGATTGCAGATCTGAGTTGATCCACCACAGGCTGCCAATGCGACCTCCGTTGCTGTTGATGCTCATGGCTTGCCTTCGGGAGTGTGAGTGTTATTGCGTTCAGAACGCTCGGCTTCTGCGGTGAGGAGTTCAGTGATGCGCCCCACCTGACCGGGATGCCAGCAATGGAGTACGGCAATCTCCTCAATGAAGTCGCGGATGGCGCGAATCTCGGCGGCATAACCGAAACGATCACTCAGCCCAGGACTGCGTCCGTCAAGAAAGGCACGCTGCATCACTTCCCATAGCGGCGAGCGGGTACCGGCACTCATGGCTCCACCTCAAGAGTGGCAAGAAACGCATGGACAACCTCGGCTGATGGGCCGACCAGATGCAATGCTGCTTCCTTGGCTTTGGCCAGGGTTGGCGGTAGCGGTGGAGGTGAGTGGAGGTTGCCGGCGAGAAACATGAGCTTGTTGTAGAGGAGAGGACTCTTAGACAGTTCTGCGCTGGTCTGCTCTATCAGCGCCCTTAGGAAGCCAGACAAGAAACGGCGGTCTTCGCTGGCAATGGTCAAGGTCTGATCGCCGCCTGCCCGGGCCCGGGCAGAGGTCAGGAGCTCGATCGTTTCGGCGCGGAGTAGAGGAAACTCGAGGTGGGCGCTCATGCCGCGCCTCCCCAGGTGCGGCGCTGCCAACCGGCGGGGACCTGTTGGGACCTGAGGTACTTGCGCACTCCGAGGCCTACTGGAGAGAGAGCGACAAACTCGCCGGAGGAAGCCAGGCGGGTATGACTAACAGCGTGCAGGTGGCCATCAGGGCAGCGCCAGATGTCACGCAGCCGGAATCGATCAGGTGGCGGAGCCGCGTTAGCGGTGAAAGCCGCAAACGAAGTGGCAGAGGGTTGAGGCATGGCAAACAGGTGAGAAGTGAGTGGTGCTCAGGAGCGGCGCGTGACGAACGGGTAGCCCTTGGGCGGCTGAAAAGCACCGCCTAGTAAGGGCAGCTGCTCACTCCGGGGGAGCAAGGCGGTCTCGGCGATAGGCCATTGCTCCGCCCTCCCGGTGGAGGAGCCTTCTGGTATGACCTCCGCCCAAGGCTTCTGCCTGCTGTTGGCGACAGCACGATCCGTGGGGAGCTCAACGACAAGGCCAACGCGGTTTGCACGGCGAACGCGCGCCCCCCAGCAGATCGTGATCGTTTGGGTGGACTCTTCAGCCATGGGGGTGAAGCAGGGGCGAGAAAGTCACGTCGAGATCGATCGAGATGATCTCGACACCCAGAGACGATGCAGCCCAGCGGCAGGTGTGATCGTCGTCAGCTAATCGCTTGGGTACTGGAGCTTCAGGGATGAGGACTCTTGAGACGCCAGACCTGAGAAGAAGCTTGAAATCCTCCTGGCGGCCGAGGCCCGGGAAAAGAAAACAGGTCGCCCCTTGCAGGCAGATGCCGTGTTTGGCGGCCTGAGTGATCAAGCCCTGAATGGCGCTTTGGCTGGAGTCGGACCCGACGACAGCGATAACCCGGTCGTAATCATCGGAGGATGGCCGCAGGGCTACAACCCCTGTGGCGCGGCTTGAGCGATCCTTGACGCCGGAGGCCAACCAGGCAACACGCATCCAAATGCGGCTGCCGTCGTTGGGCGCAGCGGGGAAAGGAGTGACGTCCGTGGCATTGTCCATCGCTCAGGCCGCTCCGTCGGGGCGGGGAAAAGGGATGACAGAACAAGCCTCACCGGTAGGGACCGCGTCAAACGGCCCCAGGCCGTTGAGCTGGATCCGGAGGGAAGCTGCTTCCTCCCAGACCTGTTGCAAGAGCTCATGGATAGTCCCGTCGTTGCGCAACCGGGCGTCGAAACAGGGGTAGCGATTGAGGCCGCCTTCGCTGGGATGGAGAGAGGCAAAGAGCTTCCAAGGCAGCAGCTGCTGCGGCGAGCGCAGGAAGCGCTTTGGGCTGAAGCGACGGCGCAGCTCGTGCCGCGCGTCTTGGCGGGTGCGGGGCCGCTCGACCATCCACATGAGGCCCCCAAAGCTGCGGATTAGGTCGGCTTCGCTAGGGAAGCGGACGTCATCAACGACGACGCGAACTTCGCGCCTCTCGTGGTAGGCCGCAACGCGCAGCTCCTGCAGGCTGTGTTCCCAGATCGTTGTCCACAGGTGCGGTGAAATGAGGCGGCGGCCCCAGTCAGTACCGAGGGTCTGCAGGAGGTGCCGGCCGGTGACGCCGATCTCCGGGATAACGACGTTGCGCTCGTGATACAGGTAGCGCCGCGCATCCATTTCGCTGACGGCGGCCCCTTGAAGAATGATGCCGCCGATGCGCTTGAGCGGTTCGGCCAGGGGCAGCCGCACGAAACCGGCGTTATTCACCAGGGCTTGAGCCACGGTGGTCTTGCCCGAGCCGGCGCGGGAAGCGGCAATGCCGATCAAGGTGAACTTGTACATGATCAGGACTCCACGTCAGCACCGGAACCAACGGCTTCGTTCTGGGACAGTGCCGCCGGGGTCCAGCCGGAACGCCAAATGGCGCGGGTCAAGGCAAAAAGCTCTGCGGCGGTTAGCGACCAGTTGCGAAGCACCCGGCCCAGGAGGTCCCGCAGGTCAGTGGAGAGCCGTGAGTCGCGGTAGCGGGTGATCAGCCGAGCGGCGTTGACCAGGTCAAGATCCGAGGGCTCCTTGACGAAGAGGAGGTCGTCGATTGTGTCGCGATCAGTGCGGTCCAGCGGGTGAAGCCCTGCGGGGGTGTCACGGCTAGGAGCGTCCGGCAGCCAAGCCGAGTTAGCAGGTGGTGACCAGGCTGGTGACATGAGAGATACGACCGGGAACGGACGGATCGTACCGGGTTGTGCAACCCCTAGCTAGCGGGGTGGAAGCCAAGAAGCAGGGCTTGGTAGCTGCTCAAGGGTGTTCCATCAGGGAATCGGTGAAACCCGTTGCAGTGACTGGGCTATTGCAGAGTGTGACACCTGTGCCATCAAGAAACCTACTCCTCCCAGAAAAAATCCTCCCCCCTCTGGAGATGCCCAGAACCCAGTCAGAAACTAGCGGATCGGAATGGGACGACTTGAGACGCAAGGCGAGACAAGAGGGCGATGTCACGGGTTGAGACGGGGCTAAGAGGGGAAGGGGAGGGGGGAACACTATTTTTCTGGGAGGAGTAGGCCGATCGATGGCACAGATGGCACACCCTGCGGAAAGCGTTGCGGCGGAATGGAAGCCAGCGAAATGAGAGATGTCACACCTTGCGGCCAAGTCCGGCCATTCCGGGCGCGAGTCGCGAGAATCTCAGGAGTGGTGGTCCGGATCAATCAGAAACGCTCATCTGTCTTTCGTGGTGTCTGCTGTGTCTTACGGCAGGAAGAGGAGCATTAGTCGTACAGCAAGTCCAATGAGTCTCACCCGTAGGCGGCGAGGAGCGGGACCAAGCTGCCAATCATCGAGGTCCGGTAGCCTGAGGCTGCACTGCTACCCGTTGCGTGCCATGTCTGATCAACTGGCCCTGAGCATTGGGCAGCAGTTTGAGATCGAGCGGATGGGCCGGGTGATTGACGCGACCAGCGATGTCGAGGCGCTGCGGAAGCTCAGCAAACAGCTGGTGCAGGCCTGGCACTGCCAGAAGGCTGCGACCCGTTGGGTGATGGGGCATGTCAGTGGGGCGCCGCTCCCTGGGGCCGACCCGCTGGGCTTCGGGGATCCGCAGATGCCCGGTTGATCTCAGTCGCCCCAGTCGTAGGGGATGTCGGTGGTGCCGACCTTTTCGGGCTTGGTTGCGTACCAAATGCGGACCTGCTTGCCGTACCTCCTGATGCGCGTTGAGCCGTAGCCGAGTCGCTTGAGCTCGTCCGTAATGCCGTTATTGGAGCCAGTGCGGGGGTCAATGGAAAGCCCCAACCAGCTGTAAATATCACTTAAGATATAAACTGGTTGGCCTTTATGGGTAAAGGAGCTGTTACGAGACAGGGCAGCCTGTAGCGCACCGGTTACCGGACTGTCAACTGTGTGGCTGTTCAAGTAGTCATCAATAAAGCCGATTTCGTAGGACGAGAACTCGTAGATGGGCTCATCCAAGTAAGCCTGCTGAGCTGCAGCCCAGATCCGCATGCGGTCGGCTTTGACCCGGTCGAGGTCGATGATCTTGACCGTGGGGTCCTGGGGGCTGGTTGCAATGCCCTTGACGGTGATCGGCATGAAGCGGCGGTTGCCGGAGGGGTCAACCATGAAGTCTTTGCTGTTGGTGCAGCCGACCAGCACAAACGCCCGCCGGAAGGTGCGCTCGTTCTCGTAGAGGCGCCTGGAGAGATCGACCGAGACGGTGACGAGGTTCTTGAACTCCTCGGTGTACTGACGGCGGAAGAAGCGCTCGACCTCATCAAGGTTGACGATCCAGCCGGCGTGCAGGGCGTGGGGCTTCTCCTTGAGGTACGAGATCCCTTGCTGGATTGTTGGGCACCAGGTGTAGTCGTTGCTCAGCGGGTTGGGCGGCGTGAGGTACTGGAAGAAGTTGGTCTTGCCGACGTTCTGCGGACCGACCAGGATCGGCATCCAGCCCATGGGGCAGCCTGGTTGCCTGGCTCTGGCGACAGCAGCGATCAAGAAGCGGCGCAGGATCAGATCAGCAAGCAGGCGACCGCAGGGCATGCGGGGATTCTCGGGCCCCTCCTCGGCAACCCCGAGCAACGTGGTGGCAAGGGAGTCGAAGTAGTCGATCGGTTCATGCTTGGCGCACTCGTCAAGGAATCGGTGCACCGGGTTGTAGCCGTTGCGCTGGGCAGAGAGATGAATGGCGTCGTAGACGTGGGTCTTGGCAAAGGGTTTGTCTTCCGTTTCGGAGATGAGCAGGTAGGCCTTGTCGGCGTCTTCGACGAGCTTGGGCTCATCCATGGGGCCGAACTCGAGCTGCTGGGTGAGCTGGTTGAAACGCAGCCCGGGGTAGAGGGTTTTGACCTTGCCGCGGATCTTGGCGACCTCGCTGCCCCCAGCCGAGCCCCCCTTAGCCGGACGGCCGCGCCCCTTCTTCCTGACCGGCTCCGGTGGCAGTGGGGCGTCACCGGAGGGGACCGGGATCAACAGATCATCCGGACTGCCGAGGAACTCCGGGTCGACCTCTTCGTCATCGAGCACGGGCTCTGCCAGTAGTGCCGCCAAGTGAGCCGGCATCGCGGGCATGGCGTCGTCGTCGTTGCTCGTCTCGGCGAAGCCCACTGGCGGGGATGTCTCACCTTGAGACTGCACTGCCGTTACTGGGATCCCGGCAACAAGATTTCCCGCTTCGATCTGAGGGCTGCTCGCGGCCTGGCTTGCAGCCCATTCGATAATGGAAGGCGTGTGGTACTTGCCGGGTTTGGGCAGGTCGTACTCGGGGTCGTTGTAGCCGAGGAAGTCCTCGTGCCGGTAGCCCGGCGGCATCTTGGAGTCGTAGTTCCCCGAGGAGCGCAGGTCGTCTGGCAGGGAGTCGCGCCAGTTGGGGTCCTGCTCAGAGGCCAGGAAGAACAGGGTGCCAAGCGAGGAGCGACCGGAGAAACCACGGAAGAACTTCTCGCTGGTCTGGCGGCTGTTCTTGCCGCTGCCGTGGTGCCCCCTGCTGGCCCAGTCCGACCAGGCGGGGAAGAGAGGGTCGCCGGCAGAGGCTGCTGCTGCCGTGATTCGCACGAAGACGTCGCGTTCGCCGTCCGCGGTGGGTACGAGGACGTTCTCAAAGACATAGATCGCTTGGCCGACTGAGGTTTCGTCGTACTCGTCTGAGCGCTCCTCGAAACTCGAGCGCTGACGCAGGGCTTCTTTGCGGGCGTCTGCGACAAAACCCTGGGGAAGGCAGGCGCCTACTGAGCCCAGCCAGTCCTGGCACTTGCTGTTGCCGTAATAGAGGCGGCAGGGATCACTGCAGTTCTTGTCGCCGCCCAGGGCGCGGATCAAGGCGGTGATGACAGCCTTGTAGGTGTCCGGATTGCCAATCCGCTCGGGCAGCCGGAAGATGACCCGGAAGCGATGCTTGCCGGGTTCATCCCGGTGGCTGCAGCTGGTGTAGGTCAAGCAGGCGTGCTTGGCCAGCGCATGGGCGCGGAAGTCCTCTAGGTCGAGGCCGTGGTCGATGTCGACAACGGCCAGGTCGGCGTGGAGGAAGGCGGAGCTGCTCCGGTGAGGGGAGCGCATTGCCGCGGCGACGAAGGCGTAGCCCAGGCGGATCGCGTCCCGCAGGCCGGCAATGTCAGTCTCGACGGACTGCCAATTGTCGGCGTACTCATCCCGCCAGGCGGGGGGCTTGTCGTGGATGCGGGTGTTGAGCGATACCGCCAGGGCTTGCATGGTCATCAGGCTGTCTTCCGGTAATCGATGGGCGCGATGGCCTGCTCAAGGGGGATACCGCGAGCCAGGCGAGAACGAAGAGTGACCTCGACGATTCCGGCGTGGGCGGCCCATTGGCGCAGGGTGCGTTGCTCTGAGCCAAGGGCGTAGAGCTTGGGCTGACGTCCGGCGTTACGCGGGCCGAGCGGCGCGGCCCAGATAAAGTTGCCCGGACCGAGGGGAAGTTCGGGATCTGGGCGGGTCGGACGGAAGCCCTCGGGGCAGGGGCCAACGTCGTTGAGGAAAGTGTCGAAACAGCGGACCCAGCGGGGGGAGATCTCGGAAGGCTTGTTCCGCGAGCCCTGCAGGCGGGAGCACAAACGGCTCCAGGCCTGATGGGTCCTGCGGATCTCAGGGGGAGAGTTCCGGCCCGACGGCTTGAGGATCGAGCGCCGGCGCAGTTGAGGGAATGGTTTTGTTGTCATGCGTTGTGCATGCCGTGGCGTGCAGCACTATGCCCCAGGTCGGGCCGCCGCGCCAGCCCCCAAGAGCGGGCAGAGCGCGAGATGTTGCATGCAGAATCCTGAAAAATGTGAAAAGCCGTAGTCTGCATCACAAGTGCAGCAAGTAGGCGTAAGAAGAATCGGGCAATGTTGAATGTCTTGGTACAATCCATTGCATAGAAAGGGGAACCGCCTTGGAAGTCGACGACAAGACCGCCCCGTCGGGAGCGCTGACAGCCGAAGAAACCGCTCAGGTACAGCGCTTTGCTCAAGCGCTCCGGCAGGCGATGGTTCGCAACCGACTGAGTGAGCGCAGGCTAGCGACAGAGCTGGGCATCACCATTGGCACAACCCAGAAGTATTTCCGCTTCAAGGTGCTGCCGTTCAAGGTGGCAACGGGCATCAACCGCGAGCTGGCGCGCTTGCTGGGGATCACGCTGGATGCCCTGGTGACCTTTTACGAAACCGGTGAGTTTCGTAACGCCTTGAGCTTCGAGGAGGTGGCGTCTTGGCTGCGCTCAGACGCTGGGGTCGAGCACCTGGCGCCGGTCCTTGAGGCGATGAGCGACCTGAGCAAAAGGGCTACGCAGTGCGGCGGAGCGGACGAGGCCGCGGCTGCCCTGGCACCTTTGCGCTACACCTGGCCGCTCGAGGAGTTGGAGCATGCCAAGGTGTCACCGGCCCTGAGGCAGCGCATGGGTCTGACCGATGAGGCACTGGAAACGCTGGTGGAGACGGGGGCGTTCACCGATGAGCTGGTGGAAGCTTTCAGTGTTGCGGTCAACCTGGACGAGGAGGCCGTCCGTGAAGCATTCACCAATCGGAGCGCCGTGGCCTGATGCGACTTTGGCGTGGTACGTTGAATTAGGTCTGGTAGCCAGTACCGACCAACAGAGAGGACAGGGTGGACCCTTGAGAAAGGTCCGCCTTTTTTATTGGCAAAAGACCATCGCTAGACTCAGGTGACGGTGCGCATGCCAGATGGAGGGTCCGATTGCCTGGCTTCAGGCCCGCTTCCCCAGGCGCGTCGTGGACTCGGTCCCGGGCTTCGGGACAGCGGCCGCGATTGGGCGGGCCGCCCGTGATGGGGTCATGGTTGACATCGAGGGGCAGCCGATGTTCTTCCGCGATCTGCCCAACGAGGCCGGCCAGAAGAAGATCACCCTGGATCATGGGCATCCCCAAGGACGGGTGTTTACGCCCGAGGAGATCGAGGCTGTCAGCCGGGCAGCAGAGACGAACAAGGAGCTGAACGATGCCACGCTGCGCTCGATGCAGGGGGTGTACGACGACCATGACCCGAGGCTGCTGGCTGGCATGGCGTTGATCGGGGCGCTGGGCGGCGGTGGACTGGCACTGCTGAGCCGGCCGGGTGTCCCACCACAGCAGGCGATCGAGCAGGGGGCCGCATGAGCAGCGAAGGGAATCGGATGGCAGGCAGCAGGCTCGTCTGGCTGTTCACTGACCCCCTTGGAGAAGAGGTCCTCGAAGGAACGATGGGCGGCCTGATGGCAGGACTACCCGGCCTTGCTGCTGACCAGTCCCTTGGACAGACGGCTCTGCAGACGGCAACGGCCATCGCGGGCGGTATCGGAGTCGGCGCGCTCGGTCGCCGGCTGGGCGCGCGCTTGGGCAAAAGGTTTCACAAAGAGGAGTTGAAGGATCAGCTTGGGCCAGTGGCGACCATCTCTCGGTTGATGGGATCAGAAACGACAGCCGCAGGGTTTGGCGATCAGCTCCGCTCGTACCGAAGCACGATCGAAGACGGCCTAAGAAGCCAGGGCTCAGCCGAGATGATGAGGCACGCTGCGGCCGACCCCGTCAGCTTCGCCGGCAAGTACGGCCTGAGCAGTGATGAGTTCATGCGTCTCGAGCCTGCCCTGAAGATGGGCGGCCTTGGCACGCAGGCCGTCGAGGCCATGGGCAGGATGAAGCCGGAGCAGCGTAAGCAGTTCGTTGACACGATCCTTGACAACTACTCCCGGGCCGAAAAGGCTGCTGGCAACATGGCCGCTGACAACCTTGACGAATATCTCGAAAGGGCAGAAAAGTCTGCGCGCAGCGTGATGGAGGAGGATCCCGACGGCGCCGAAAAGGTTCGCGACTTTCTTGGCTTCGACGTGGCTGACGCCATGGCCTCCCTCAGACAGCGAGCTGAGCCTGTAACCGGTGAGCATGTCGGCAGGTTTGCCGGTCGCTTCATTGGTGACGAGATCGGGATCATCGGCGGCATGGCCGCAGGCGGCGCCCTGGCCAGCGCCCTGGGCATGCAGTCGCCGAAGGACCGGCGCATCGAGGAGCTGGAGCGCCAGCTGCGCCAGCTGGGAGCAAGCTGACCATGGCCATCCGAAAAGCCGGAGACAAGCTCGCCGCCGCCTGCTGGAAGGGCTACGAAGCGATCGGCACGAAGATCAAAGACGGCCGCCAGGTGCCGAACTGTGTGCCAGTGAAGGAGGGGCGCGGCTGATGGCCAGCATCCGCTACGCCGGCGAGATCTTTCAGGGCTACAACCAGCCCAAGCGCACGCCTGGCGAGAACAAGAAGTTCGCCGTGCTGGTCAAGGACAACGACGGTGATCAGAAGATTGTGCGCTTCGGGGATCCGTCGATGCAGAACTACCGCAACGGCCCGGGCGGCAAGGGCGGCCATGGCGATGAGGATCGCAGGGCGAATTTCAAGTCACGCCACAATTGCAGCGAGAAGAACGATAAGACCACGCCGGGGTATTGGAGTTGTCACTGGAGCTGGTGAGACCCATGGAGAAGTGCATGGGTCGCCCTCGTTAGCCTGGGCTGGCGCCTGACAACCAGCGAGACGGAAGCCTGTGTCTCACAGAATCGAAGGGTCGGAGCTGGTCTCAAAACGTGTCACCAAGAACAGCTTCAGGCGAGAGATCATCAACGCCTGGGACGGGTGCTGCGCCTACTGCGGCTGCCGGCCCGAGAAGATCACGCTCGATCATGTCGTGCCTAAGGCCAAGGCCGGGACAACGCAGAAGGGGAACTTGGTACCAGCCTGCGCTCCTTGCAACGTCTCAAAGAACCACTGCGATGTCTGGCAGTGGTACGCAGATCAGCCGTTTCACTGCGTCACCAGGGAGGGAGTGATCAGGGAATGGTTGGAATCCCCCGCCGCCGCGGACGGGGGTTGAGCAGCTGCCTGGCGATCAGAAGTAGCCAGCGACGGCACCAACCGGCACGATGGGGATGCCAGCGCCGCGGACGATCAGGCAACCGTAGTTGCCCTGACCGCAGCTGTTGTTCATGAGCTTGCCGATGTTGCAGCCCCAGCCGTAGCTACCGGCGGCAACGATGGCCGAGACCAAGACAATTGTCAAACCGCTGGTGGCGACTTCGATGTTGAGATCAAAAGAGCGGGAAGGCTTTTTGGGGTCGTCCATGAAACAGCTTGAGACGCAGAGGTGTTCTACAGGGTAGGGAAGCGGATCGCAAGCCGTGTCAGGCAGCCCCAGCGAAGCGGTCACACACGTTGCGATTGCTCCTGATCTCGCATCATCATGACGGCCGGGATCCCGCCTGCGATGGCACCGGCCAGGGCGCCATAGGCACCGCGACGGGCGCTCTGACGTTCGAGGCGCTCGATTTCAAGGAGACTGCCAACAGAACGGGGCCTGACTGAGTGAGCTCCGGCAAGAGCGCCTCCTGTGGCGGTTGCGTAGGGCAGTAGGGAGATGAACAAGTTGAGAGGAATCTCTCCAGAGTTCGACCCGTCGGTATCGCCCATGAAGAGGTCGGCTGCGCCGTAGAGGTTGGTAGCCCCCAGCCCCAGCTGAGCGAGAGTGTTGACAGTCAATGCGTGAAGGTCTGGGTCGCTGCCTGCGAAACGCGTGTTTATGACTCAGCGCCCCCGAGCAGGCCGCTGTTGCCCCTGCGGCATGGATCGCTGGTTGGGTCGCTGCCCGGGGCGATAGCCGGCCTGAAGGTTGGGGTCGCCTTGCTCCTGCCCGACGGGCTGACCGTCCTTGCCGCGGCGCATCATCTTCTTGGCCCGGTCCTTGTGCTTGTTGAGCACACCCTGGCGATCGTTGGGGGCGGCGCCTTGTTGCGGGCTGTTCATGCAGTGACCAGAAGCTTCTGGCTCATGCTAGAAGGAAGCTCCAGAGTGCTTGATGGATCGAGCCCCAGGGCTGCAAGCTCCTTCTCACGGTCGATGATTTGGTAGTAGTCGGCGACCCGCTGGGTCCACTTGTAGCGCCAGGAGTGGAGCTCGTGACCGCGAAGCAGGAAGCTCTGGGTGGTCTTGGGTGTGGTGACCAGGATCTGGGCCATCTCGACCGAGATCCCCAGGGTCTCCTCGAGGGCGATCGCATAGGCGCCCAGCTGGAGGGCACACTTGTTGAATTTCATCCAGCCGCCGTAGTTCTCACGGGGGACGCCGTTCTCTTCGCCCTTGGGGAAGTAGCGGCAGTAGGGGCCATTGCTGGACTTAACGTCAGCGAGGGTGACGATGCCGCCGCGAACGCCGACGATGTCAGGGCAGCCGCAGAACTTGTGCTCGTGAGACCAGATGCGGGAGATGCCGTCTTCGCCGATGCAGAACGACCAGTCCGGCCGGAGCGGTTTCTCTGACCAGGTGAAGTAGTCGTAGGTGTCGAGGTGAGGAGCGACGCCGTCCCAGTAAGGGGTGAGATCGGTTGGGACGTCCACGGCCTTGCCGCGGAGATGATCTTCGCAAGCCTTATGGATGATCGAACCGCGCTGGGCGGCGGCCTCTTTGCCGCCTGGGTTCTTGATGTTCCACTGCTCAAGCGTCTGCTTAGAGCGAGCGCTGGCGGTCTTGCCGAGGATGGCGGTGACAGAAGGGTAGGCGCAGTCAGGCCGGTCGCCGGTCCGGTAGTGGCGGACGCCGTCAATTTCGAACCGGGTCAGCTGCTTCAATCTCGCCTCTCCTTTCAGAGAATGTAGCGAGACCTGAGAGACAAGAATTGAGACGGCAGTGTTTGCTGCCGTCAGGAAACGTATCAGCCGTTGGTCGCTGGCTGATCGGGTGGCTTGATGTCGCCGCAGTTGGCTTCGAGGTAGTCAAGAGTTCCTCGCTCGCCTTGATAAGCATCAAGGGTGCGCAGGAGTTGGCGAGCCATGACAGCAGCGCCCTTGGTCATCTCATCGAGGTAGTCGCCTTCCTTGGGGCGCAGGCCATCGATGCGATCGCCCAGGATCGGCCCCAGGATGGCGGAATACACCAGCACCATGGGGCTGACTTGGTAGGCCTGAAACGAGGAGCCGCCGGATGTAAAGCCCTCAAGTAGGCGTACGACTTCTGTCAGGCTCTGGGCAATCTGCCGTTGTTGCTCACCCTGCCGCTGCCCCTGGTCGACAAGGACGGTGAGCTGCTCACGAATCCTGGTCAGCTCGCTGAGCTCCGTAGGGACTGGCTTCGGGGAGAGGCCCTTCTGGGTCGGTGATGACGGTTCCATCGAATTGCCGGCAGAGGAGCAAGGCGCCGCGCTCAGCAGGGCTCAGCTGCTGCCAAGCGCTGTTGACACTCTCATGATCATGGCGCTCTTTGATGGCCCTGACATCAGAGCCCCTGGTGGCACGCTGCAGAGCAAGCAGGATCGTCGGGTCGCAAGACAAGGTACGCAGTGAGGTTGTGGGGACAGGAAACGGCGATGCGCCCGGCTGCGGCAATCAGGCGGCCCGCGTCCCGAAGCTGGCGGAAGGCTGCGTCCGTCGCCTCAGGTGAAGCGGTCGATGGCAGGAAAAGCACCTGGGCGTAGGCCTTGGCCCCTTCATTGTCCGGATGGGCCACAGGGACCGCGAAAGAAGGGGATCCCAACTGAAGAGCAAGAACATCGCGAAGGGCGCGATGAGTAGGGATAGGAGCAAGGTCTTGCCAGGCTCGATCAAACGAATGGGCAACGATTGCGCTCATATAGCCTATAAAAAAAAAAAGT
>Ga0209298_10000027_pt1 | contig 85330 bp, 146 predicted proteins | sample S_140806_EF_Meta_FD_187325 | JGI IMG/M metagenome (GOLD analysis project Ga0209298, IMG submission 187325) | Freshwater microbial communities from Lake Simoncouche, Canada to study carbon cycling - S_140806_EF_MetaG (SPAdes) (version 2) | ecosystem: Environmental > Aquatic > Freshwater > Lake ... | reverse complement strand
TTCCAACGCTGCAGATCTTGTTTTGCGACCGGAGGGGTCTTCTTCTTTGGAAACAGGCGCAACAGCCTTATATCCTTTGGGGCGTAATCCTTCGGTGATAGGGCCAATTTGACCGCTCATCGCCCCCAATGCAATCGGAACAGCCGCAGCAACTGCAGCACCAGCAAGCGTCGACTCTAGCCCCAACCTGGGGCCTACATGTTGGCCTACATCACTCATAAGGCGATGCATGTTTGTGTACTTCCAAATATCTCTACGCGTTGCATTTGTTAATACATCGGCAGGGACACCAGCAACTACAGGTGTTGCGGAGGGAACATTAAATTCTTGTTTATTACCAACGGAAGAATAACTCCCACTGGGGTATACACCTTGTGTTTTTTTAACCGTTGCTGCTGCTTTTACATTTTTTAGCTGCTCCCCAACCAACTCCGACGTAGTCCCTTGAGTACTCTGATAGTAGCCCCAAGGTCTCCGTTCAATGCTGCCTTGTAATTTAGAAACAGCCTGCCCAACAAACTGTTGAGCTTTCGTTAAACTGTTTGTTAAGTAATTAGGGTTGGTATTCGGATTCATCCTTAGTACCGAACATTAGGATTTAAAAGATTACGTACGGTTTCTAGTTCTGCGCTAGGATTTTTGTGAACAATCGTTGTCACTGGGCTGTGATAGTTTTTAGCTAAAGCAAGGTTAATTTCGTTGGTATAACGTTGCTGCTCCTGTGCGGCATGAAACTGCTGAAGCTGTTGTAAATCCTGTCCATAAACCTGTGGCGAATCATTGGTTTCAGGATCGATAGCTTGTGCTGGGGCCATAGCACGTAAAAGTGAATGCGACCCGACTGCCCCAGTAATTTGGCCCACAGTCTGCGCTGCCGCACCAGGCACTCCCATGGCAGTCAAACCGCCACTTACTGGTGCAGCAATAGCAGAATGAAGTCCAGTATTTGCAAGTGTTCTTAGCGGACCAACGGCAGGGGTTTGCCCCAGCAAACGGGGAACTCCTTGAGAAACTGCTGTGCCTAAAGCGGTCTCTGTTGCAATCTGTTTACCCAGTTGCGCTGCAGTCTGCGGGCTACTCAAGTACGCACCAAGTTTCTTGCCAGCTAGCCGAATTCCTTGTCCGGCGTTCCCTAAAATACTCATGATGTCTGCGTGCCCGACGCACCTGGATATCTAATTCTACTAGCAGCAGTCACATTGCCATCCCCAATTCCTTGTCCAGGTTGTTGGCTTTGAAAAGCTGCAATAGTTTGCTGATTAATTTGTTCTTCTTTAGGAACTAACCCTCGCTCCCCACCTTGCGTATATTTGGTAAGAAAATCTTTAGCTAATGTCTGATCTCCAGAATTAGAAAAATTTGATTGATCATTAAGAGAATTAATTCTGTTTTGCGATTCTTCGGCATCTTTTGCCGAAAACACTTTATCGTAAAACTGCTGAGATGGTGGGTTTCTTTTTAGTTGAGAAACAAATTTATTTTTATACGACGTAGGGTCGGCGCCAGCAGGAGAATACGGTCCCGTCGTGCCTGCGGCTACACGCGTCCTATTGGGATCGTCACGAACACCTTGATCATCAGGTCCATCGTATCTTTGGCTAAAAATTGCCATTTACGTTACCTCTTATTTGCCTTTGTGCTTGCGCAGTTTTTTAAGGGTCTTAGCAAGATTTGCCTGACGCACCGTGGTTTTATCGTACTTGTCTGGATTAGCAGTTACTTTGGCAGCAAATTCAGACGTGGACATTCCCTGCTCTTCCGCTTTCTTTGTAAAAGCACCTGGATGCTTGATTGCACCTTGAATCCAATTTTTATCTTCTGCCATAACTACTACTGCAAAAAACCTGGTTTACTTAGCTAATCTTAATTTAGCAGAGGCAACTATCAGAACAATGAAGTCTGACGTGCACTGGCTTTTGCTAGTGCTTTCTGCATAGCAGAACGGAGCTGCTGACCAGGGCGGGTTCCCATGTAACGCTCTGTTGCAACTGCTTCCTCCAGTGCTGGCGTGGTGCTAATTTGCGGAGCAAGACCTGCGCCAGGAATAGAAAGCTGTTGCGGTTGAAACTCGCGGGTAGTGCGAACTGGGCCTGAAGTACCTGGGCTTTCCAATGGGATGGTTTGAGAAGGTGCTAGTCCTTCTCCCCATACGGCTGCATGTAACCGTGCCCGAGCATAAGATTGTTCGGCTGAAGTTGCCGAACGAGGTTGTAGTTTTTCAAGCTTTGTACTGGGGTGGTAAGCCGCGCCAACTGGCCCAGGTGCCTGCTCTCCGCGTCGAATGGCTTCAATCTCTCCTTGATACTGACCTTGCTGACCAGCTCGAGAAGAAAACCGCGTACCCAGTGTAGGTTTTGTATAACCAGCTGGACGCTCCATGGCTTCTTCTGAATAAATTAATCCTTCAGGAGAGACGCGTTTAGGGAAGGCTTCTGCCAAGGCTTGGCGTTGCTCAGGATCAAAAGAAGCTGGGTCAATAATGTTTGCTGCGATTCCTTTGTAGGAACGCCCTTCTCGTCCCATGATGCGCTGCGGTTCAACAGCTGTACCGCGAATTGGACGAACAGCACCGTGTGCGATGTCAACTAGGTTTACATCATCTGCAGTCATAATCTCACCAGTGTCGGCATGTTGATAGAGAACTGGAGTTACGTCAGAAGGAGAACCTTCACCGGACGTGTAACCTTTTTCTAGAAGAGCTTCGCGGCGACGGCCTACGCCACCAACTTCTTGGCGACCTGCTCCACCGGCGGCACGCATCTTGTAATACTCTGGAGTGGAGATAGCTTTCTCTTCTGGTACTGCTGTTACGCCAACAATATCTCCGGTAGCCTGGCTGATGACTGGAGCGGACTTGGTCCCTTCTAAAACATTTTCAGGAATGGAATAAAGAATTTGATTTTCCTTTGCTGCATTTAACCTTGTCTGTGCATCCGTCAGTTCAGCATGAGCGTTTACCAGTGTTTTGCGTTGTGTTTGTGGCAACGCATTGAACATTTGGTTTGTAATTTTTTCAGTTGGGCCTAGCCCAAATTGACTTAAGATCCCTGCTTTTACATTGCCAAGGGTAGTTTGCTTGCCAATCACATTTCCCTCCAGGGCTTGAACCTGCGTCAAGTTGGAGCTTTCCCCTGCACCCACAGCACCAAACGGTTTGAAGAAAGATTTTGTGGGGACAGTTTCGCCGCCAGGGAGAGTGACGTTAAGGGGGAATGCACCTTGAGCGCCAGCTTCAATGAGAGCCGGATCTTGAGTAATGTCGTGCAGGCTGGTTACTTGCTTTAAGAAAGTAAGCCCACGAGGATCTTGCGCGGTTCCTTTTAAAGAACCAAAGCGCTGCATTGCTCCGCTCAGATCTGTTGTTAAATTTTGTGAAGACCCCTGCCCCCCTGCTGTGACGATACGGGGGTCAATCATGCTGGAGGGCCGATCACCTAAAGCTGGGGCATACTCTTCTCCAGATGTCAGAGAAGAGAAGCGCCCAATTGGTGCAACACCTTGCGCTTCTTGCGTTGCAATGTTGGCTTCAATATCACGTGCGCCAGGAAGTTGCTGAACTTTTTCTTTTAGAAAAGCACCAGTAATATCACGTGCACCAGAAGTAGCAAATTCCTCAGGAGCAAAGCCACGTTCAACACTTACTGTTGTTGGTTGTTCGCCTCCACCAACAACCCGCACTAAACCCTTACCGCCTTGTACTGGGCGACGAATTTCTTCATGTCGTACTGGCTCACCATAACCTGTGCGTGATGTAAGGATTTCTTTAAAACCGCTACTACCTTTACCCCAGGTGGCTTCTCTTGCAACCTGCTCTGCAAGCTCGGGGCTTGGATCAAAAGTTCTAGGAATTAACCGAGCTGTTTGCTGTTTAGGAGTTGTTACTTGCGTACCAGAAGTTGCCGCTTGTGCAGTCGGAGTGTACTCACCGCTCCAAGGATCAGGTGTTTGGCTTAACAGCGAATACTGTTCTGTAGTGGGACTAATGGTGGATCCAACCTCAGAAGCTTGATAAATGCCTGCCTCTTGCGGCGAAATTCCAGCATCTTTAGAACGCAATGCCATTAACGTTGCTCCAGAGCCAGGAATCTCCATTTGGTACGCGCCACGACCTTGACGTGCTGCTGAGAGCAAATCTTGCTTGGCGGACTCAACTCGCGCAGTTTTAACAGATTCAGAAGAAGGAAGTGTTTGCTCCAGAACTTGCAGAGCCCTAGAACCCCCTTCGTATGCAGAACGTGGGCCAAAAGTTTGGCTGGAGGTAATTACATCGTTTTCTGTAACCGGCTTAACTGAATAAGACTCAGAAGTTGGCGGAAGAGTTGCTTCCAGACTGGAGCCAGTAGGAGCACCCTTTGCAATTTGAACTGCTTGTGTTGCAACAGGAACTTCTTGCTGGTTATAGCGCTGTCCTGTGGTGGGTGGAGTGACATCGCCAGAATTACGGATGACATCGGGATCAACAGTGCGACCGCCCCCTAACCCCCCTAAGAAACTGGAAACACGGCCACCAATATCCTGAGCGTTTTCTTTTACAACTGTTTGAGCATTTTGCAAAGCTTGTTGGCCGCCAGGGCTTCGAGCAACAGCCAAACCAGCTGCAACCGTACCTGCCGCTAAAGCCGCTTTACCTAGTGTGTTTAGTAAAGAATTCTGTTGATTGTGCTCTGAAACCTCGTGTTCTTCATCATTTTGAAAATATTCCGAGGTAAGCGTGGAATCAATGGTGCCAGAAACTTTAGGAGCACGGTTGTCTGGAGTTACCGGCGCATTAAACAGTGAATTGGGTGCGTTATTTTCTACTGATTCGGGTTGAGAATAGTAAATAGAGCCGCCAACACGTGCGTTAGGCGAATTTACACCAGTTTTTGTCACATTTTTAGCGTAAGAGTACGCTTGTGGTCCTGCAGCAAGCTTTTCTTCTGCTGTGTCGGGATATTTATTACCAGTTGCGCGTGCCCAGAGAGCAAAATCTGCAGGTGAAACGGGCATTTTATGAAAATACTTCTATATAACTGATTTTAAGCGTTATAAACACGTTTAACGCCAGTAAATAAGGCGCGATCCCCTAATGGGCCATTAAAAAGGTCAATTTGGGGAGAAATTTGCGGTAGCTATCAAGCAAACACAGTGAGCAGAGGGGGGCCGAAAGGAAAAAAGAAAGGGACGGTAGGAGCGGAGGTGGTTGAGTGGGAGGGTATGCCGGTTGAGAGCGTGGTGTTTGCGAAATCGTAAGAGATAGTTCCAATGGTGGTGTTGTTTGGGTTAATCCCATGACCACCACAGCATATGCCACGGTTTACACCATGGAAGTTGAGCGTTACGGCGAATGGGTTACATACGACTTCATGCCTCACGGCAACGGTAAGGTATACACCAAGCCCAGCTTTGGCCCGGCGAAGACGCTTTCAACCGAAGAAGCAAGGCGGCTTTGGCGTGCTTTGCTCCGCAAAGGTTGGATGCTACGCCCTGAACCCTGCATCGACTTCTAACCACGGCATAACATGGGGGCTTTCGGGCCCCTATACCACCATATACCCAGAATTTACGCCCTTGTTACCAAATCAACACCGTTTATAGACTACAATACCCCTGTACTTCCCTTCAAATCCCTTCCAGCGCAGCGCCTCCCGCCTAATGCGCCAGATGGCTTGTTGGGATTCAAAATTTTTCGGCATGAACTGTGGAAACCTTAGAAATATTACTTCACAAATAATGTCTTTAATTTCAGGAATTTGGTGCAGTAGTTAATACCTGCAACCCTGATAGTTGCCTCCAAGGATTTTAATCCCGATCAGGATTAATCCTTAGATGCAGCTTTCATGCTGTTTGTACTTTACCTCAGGGTCAATGTTCAACCTCTATCCCACTGATGTACCTTCAGTTGAGTCGCTTCAGGCTGATCTCCAGTTAGCTGACTGTGAGATTGATCTGCTTAGCGAAAAGCTGCTGAGCACCAAGCTAGCCCAACAGGGTAACGCTCGGATCGCAGTTGCTTGTGCATCAGCTGTAGTTATTGGTGCAGTTATTGCCTGGAAATCACCTCTAGGCAAGAAGGTACGCACCAAGATTGTTTCTGCAATCGCTCCAGTTGCGTCCGTTTAAGCGGCATGCCAGGGTGCAATCCCCTGGCCAACTATTGCCTGCAATTCAGCAGGCTTGCACACCATCACTTTCGTCGTCATGACCGAAGCTACCGTGTACCACCAGCTCCAGGATCTCCGTCTGCTCGCCAGAAGGGATTCCTCGCTCCGTTCCATCCAGATGGATCAAGAGCTGGAGCTGTTCCGTCTGTGCTTTCTTGAAGCTTTTGAACAGTGGATGGATGGCATGGAAGAGATGGACCTGACTCCGTTTATCGTAACGGCAGACAACATCATCTCTGGCAATCGTGATCTACTGAAGTGGCTCAAGCGAGAGCTTGACACGGATGTAGACCGCTGATGAACAATACAGGCTTCGGCCTGCCACTGAACGGAGGGTAATCCTCCTAGCAATACAGACTTTGGTCTGCCATTCACCGCATGCCTCCAGGGGAGATAGGCACCCCGCACACGGAGTAATACCGTGGCAATTTACGTTTACGTCGTAACTTTGTGTGATCTTCACCAGGATCACCTCGTCGGCGTTTACGGCACCCAAGAAGGTGCTCAGCGTTATGTTGACCGTGAAGAAGAATTTCTTGACGCAACTGAACGCTTAATCATCAACAAGGAGTTGGTGAGAAACTGAGTCCGTTTAAGCGGCGTTGGCAGGTGCAATCCCTGCCTTCAGTATTGCAAGAACAGCCTTTAGAGGCAGTTTTTGCTTTTGTGCTTTCTAGGGATATAAGCACCCTGCACGCACCGGAGCACACCGTGAGCGTTTTTAACACCGCAACCGTCAGCGACGACGGCCTTCTGCAAGAAGGTCTGTTGCTTCCCACTAGGGAGGAGGTTGCAGAACAAGCCTTCAATAACGTCCGGTTTTGGATGGAAGAAGGCCACTCGCAGTTGCTTAGCCGTGAGCAAGCACTTGAGATTGCCGCATGGGGTCTCAAGATTGCTGGCTATAGCGATCTACAACACCAGGTTCTTGCAGAACTTGTTGTGCTTCCCGAAGAAGCACTACAGCCGCTGTAGCTACTACAACTGAGTCCGTTTAAGCGGCGTTGGCAGGTGCAATCCCTGCCTTCAGTATTGCCCAGCAATGGGCACTTATCCTCTGCACCAATACCATGTCTTTTGGTCGTGTTTTACTGCTCGGAACTGCAGCCATCGGCGGTACGTTCATTGCAATGAAGCCAGAAACTCGTCAGAAGGTCAAACAAATCGTAGCTGTAAGGCTGCATAGGCTTGGCAATTTGCTTGATCCTCAAGGTCCTCCACCCATGTGGACCGATGCGGCAGAGCCTGACACTACAGTACCCGCTGCGCAAGACGAAAGTATTGCCCCAGCTGATGTACCCGAGGAAGAAGACCGCACCATTCAAGGTTTTAAGGTCAAGAAGTAACTTCCAGGACGAAACCAGGGGGAGCAATCTCTCTGGTCGGCCAGTTTTGCTGGCCCTGATGAGTCCTTCACCTCTTCCATCATGAACGATCTAACCAAGTCTTATCTTGCAATCTTTATTGGATCAGCTGTTGGTTTTGGACTCTGTGTTGGATTCCAACGGTATCTCAATGCTGAGACAACCAAACACTGCCCAAGTATTTACACCGTTAAATACGTTAAGTCAGCTGTGGGGGATATAGCGCGTTGTACGTCTCGTGCAAAGTTCTATGGCCCAGCTACTCCATTAAACGATTAGATATGGTTTCTTTTGTGTTTAACACCACACTTGTGGTGCTGTTCATGTTGTTACTTTGTCTTTAAATCATGCCTGCTATTAGCTTGTACGTTACTAACGACGACTGGAACTTCTTGTGCCAACTTGCAGCAGAGAATCACTCTCTGCCTGTGGCATTTACTGAGCAGCTTGTCGCCAGTAAGTTGAGGGATATCCGGGATGAGATCCGGTATGTCGAGGAAACTCAACAAGAACTTGATACATTGGCTGAATTTATGGAGAAATCCGTAGAGGAAGCTCTTTCTTAATTGGTTCTTAACTTTCCCACTTGTACTAACTTCAATGCCTCTTTCCTATTTTCCTCCAGGTGCAGAAACCACTCGCGTTTCCTGGTATGGAGGTGACTCAACGCAACTTCACTATGAAGTGCGACGAGATAATGAGTGGTCTGGCGTTGTAACCAAGACCCTCATGGATATGCCTACAGGCGTTAAGGAACTCAGTCAGAAATTGGTTGAGTTTTATAACGACTGTTCTTGATGTTCTCCCTAAGGGGCTTCGGCCCTTTACTGAGGACTTCATGTCCTCCTTTGTACACACTGCCACATCACCATGTCTGCTGTTAACTGCGGAACCATTGTCGGTACCATCGTGTCTGACATTGTCACCAGGGTTCCCAACGATTCTCTGCAAGTGACACAGTTCCGCTGTGCTCCTCTCGACGCCAGGGAAGAAGATTCTCCAGTTCCGATGACCGCTTACAACGGAGTCGGCGAGAATATCGTCCAGCGTTATAACAAGGGTGACACAGTCGCTCTAACTTACCGCTTGCGGTACAACACCTGGCAGACGCCAGAAGGTGAACCCCGTGGCCGTATGGAGATCGTTGTGACCTCCAGCACCACAGTTCGCCTCGGTCAAATCAGTACTGCCCAACGGGCTGCTGATGCTGCTGGCGTTGCTAAGCCCGTAGAAGCAGAAGTGGTTCCATCCTTGGAAGCAATTCCTTTCTGACGGTTGCGCTGAGGGGCTTCGGCCTCTCTCCGCAGCCCTCATGGCTGCACAATTCTTTGCTTTTATGCCCAATGAAACGTACACTTGCAGAGGCTCACCCCATTGAGCTTCTAATCTTCTTGTTCATCACAGTTTTTGAAGCAGTTGTCACTATTTACCAATGCACACCACTCTTGCTCTCCAGAAAGAATCAGAAGCAGAACGTCTCAGTCGCTTCGGTGATTGGTATGACAACTACTGCAATTTCGAAGGTGAACCAACTACGATCACCATCCACGAAGTCTGGGACCAATATGGTGGCCCAGAAGAAGGTGGATGGACCTACCAATGCGGTGGCCCCATCGAAACCATCTGCATCTTCTCCAAAGCGCAGGCGGTCCGTGAACTCCACAGGCTTCACGCCAAGTACGAAGAAGACGAGGACACCTGCTATGACATCTGTCTAGCCCAGAAATACGCCGAAGCCTACCCACCTAGCAAACCTTTCTACGAATAACTACCATGGCATTACTTCCTGAACAGCTTGAGATTGCTTCTGTTTTTGGTTACACTCCAGCAACAGAAGAAGAGCGTGGCGAACCTGCTGACACTTCACTGTGCAGCAAGAAGATAGAAATCGTTGATGGTTGGCCACACATCCGCTTTAAAGGTGAGCTGTGTCCCGTACCAAACATAGAAGAAGTAGAAGAGTGGGTGTTTGACTCAGTCTGCTTCACTCCAGATGAAGATGAGGTTGAGCCAGACCACCCACACTCCTGGCTTTCTATTCTTGGACTGATCTAACAACAGCCCAAGAGACAGCTTTTAGTACTTTTGTACTAGCTCCGCTTTGTTAGCAGAGCGTGCGTCATCAACAGTTTGACGAACTGCAACAACTTCTTGTTTTTGCGCACGTTCCTGCTTACGCTTAAGCTGGTTCAAGTACACAATAAATCCCGATTCCATGGCTTTGTGGTTCTGTATCATTTGATACTACTTCAAAGCCTGGAATGATGTAGTTCACTTTGTTACACACCATGCACGACATCGTCCTAATCGAATCCTTTCAGACCAACGCCAAGAACGACATCATCGTCACAGCCATCGTTGAGGACATGGTGTATGTTCCAGGCTCACAAACTTACATCGATCCGCCTGAGTATGCTCCTGCTCGTTGCAAAATTACTATTCCAAATGACCATCTTCCTGAAAACATTGATCTTACTGACGCCAGTGAAGAAGATCTACAGGAAATAATTAACAGGCACATCAACCTGGATAACTATGACTGGGTCATCACCATTGAAGGTAATGACTTTGAGCCAGAACGTAGATATAGCAATCTTTACTTCTGATCTTTGCTTTCACACCATGGAACTAACTGACAAGGAGATGAAAACTCTCCAGGATATGCTTCAAAGCTATCGGGAGTTCACTGAAGAGGTTTATCAAGAACATTCCGATTGGGATGGTACTCCGGAAACCTTGTTTACTCCCGTTCAACGCCAGCTGTTTACCAGGTTTGACGTTGTCTCCATTAAATACAACCGCTGATCATCATGTCACATCACCTCAAATTCCTTTCAACACATCCTCCTTTTCGCGTCAATGACCTCTCCAAGGTTGATCTAATCCGTAGAGAGCTGCGTGCTATTATCGAGCACCAAGATAGCCTCCACATTATGGATGCAGACATTGGTTTAGATTCTGCTCTTTATGAGGTTCTTGAAATCTTGGATGGTTATCTTGATTACGAGCCATCCGATGATGACACGGGAGGCGAACCACCCATGACACTGACTGAAATGCACGCAGGTGCATGGAAACAACATGTTGCAATGCACTCCTAATTACAATGACTAACCCAGCAACTAACGATTACATCGACTGGCTTTTTCAAACCAACGCAGGCCGCACCACCATGTCCCACTACGTCGCCCTCGTCGCCGATGCCACCGGTCGCTACGCCACTGTTTATGTTCCAGGAAGAACCTGGGACAACGTAGTAGATCAACTAGAAGATATTGGCTGTGAGGTTATTGAAAACCAAACAGACGATTACGAAGTAGAAGATTTTAAAGATACAGAATCTATGAATGAGGTTGGTCTGTGGACCCTCAATGATTTAATTAACAAGACTAACTTCGTTCCTCACTAACACCATATGGCACATCACGTTTATACGGTCCGTCTGCCTAACAAGCTGTTAACGGGCCTTTTTATTAACTATGTTGACGCTGTCGACTGGAAAGACATCATGGATGGTGAAGACACTGTCCTAATCCATGTAGATCACGACACGTACAACGCGCTATCAGCGCTTGACTAACGTTTACTAACACGTACCTACAACCTGTTAACGTTCACTAACACGCACAACTACCATCACCATGGAATTTTTTCTACCGCAAAACCTTCAAACTCAACTCATCTCTTACGATCCCACTCTCAAGAAACTGGCTCGTACCACAAAGACAGCATCTAAATCAACCAAGCCCAAGTTTCCACTAGGCCAACCTTACGACATTATCCCCGCCAGTGTGATCAAGACTTCACTGGTGCAAGATGCAATTGACCTAATCAATGGCGAACCTGTACAAAACCGTATCCACGAGTTCAAGAAAATCGTAGGTGTTCTTGATGAAGCAAAATCAATCACAACTGCAATTCTGTATCACTACGAATCCTGCTGGTATGCCGCATGGCTTCCCCCAAGGGGTCAAGAAGGTGAGTATGTTTACGGTTACGCCTACGCTTACAAAAATACAGATACTGCCAGGAAAATGGTTCCTCACCGTGTAAAGGAGAATTTAGATAACTGCACTCTTGTAACGTATGGTCGTTCTGAGTTTATTACCTATCAAGAACAAGTTACTAAAGAAGCAATCATTGCTGGCAACAGCAGAGGTAATTGGGTACTTCCAGATCTTTCTTGGAGCAAAGGAAGAAACATTCGAGACGCAGCCAGCAACTTTGTAACATCACTGAAGAAGACAATCCCAATATGGGAGGATCATTCTGGCATAAACATCTTTCAACGCTTAAAAGATGTCAGCTGGATTTCACTGTTAGATCTTGACAGCATGTTTGATAGTGAACTTGAACCTACATGGAAACCATCTGTTGAAAATTTATTTAAAATTATTGATAGTTCCGTTCATCACTCAGGTTACCAATTTTCTACATATAAAAGTTATGCAAAAATCCGCCACATTATAGATAAGCCATTCTTTCGTAAATGGATTCAAGTCAACTGTGATGAATGCATTGAACGGTTTACTGATACGGAAAATAAATCACGTAACTACGTACGTCAGCCATGGGAGCAGATTGATTCCCTTTTTGAATCAATTGTTTATATAAACGAAATCTGGCCTGATTGCCCTATTGATTACTATCAGTCCCACGTTGAAGAATTAACTTGCCTTTATTCTTTGGGTAATACTCTTCCTTGCACAGATCAATGGCTTCGAGAAAACATGCCAGTTGCGTCTTTCTTCCACATGCTTGCAAAGTTCATGGCAGAAGAAAATCAGAAACCGGTAGGAATACGTAATATCGATTCACGCACCGGACTTACACGCCATTACTTTACAGACTGGAGGGATACAACAGCAATGATTGGCAGGATTGTAAGTGCAGACAAAACCCTAGCAGTGCCAAAAAGGTGGCGCCTTACTGAATTCCACGATCATGTACAAGCAGAAGCGTGGAAAGTTGAACATACCAACCAAACTATGCCACAGGATCTGTTCCCAGCTCCAGTAAAAGTTCAGGTCGGTGAGCAAACATGGACGTTTCTTCAGCCTATTGATCTCCACCAGTTAGCTGCTTGGGGCAAAGCCGTACGTAACTGCGTTGGTAATGCCTCACATTACGCTAACGATGTCAAGAAGAAGAAACATTTCATTGTTCTTGCCATGGTTGATCACAAACCAGTGTTTACAATCCAACTGGAAGTAGACAACGGCATGATGAGCGTCAAGCAGGTTAAAGGTGTAGCTAACCGATCACTATCTGATAGTGAAAAGGATACTTACACTGAAGCATTTGGTGCTGCTTTAAAGAAGCGGAATGAAGAATTAGTTTTAAACCCTGCGTAGTAAATTACTACTTTTTCCAAACACAATGACTAATCAACACCCAATCACCCCACCGCCTGAGCTGGTGCAGCAGTGGCGTGAAGAATCAAGCACAGGTGAGCTTCACTTTTCCCCGCAATACTTAGCTACTCAAGCCGCCCGCTGGGGCGCCGACCAGGAGCTGGAGGCGTGTTGTGGATTTATTGGATCTGAACACAGCGTTGCTTGGAGTCACAAACTCCGTACTAGCCGCCGCCCCAAGCCGCCGAGCTTGAAGGAGCAGGCGCTGGAGGCACTGGAAGTAGAAGACGATGCAATGCCTCTTAGGAGCTTGGAAAGAAGCGAACGCTTTGATACCATTCGCCGCGCACTGGAGGCATTGCCCAATGACTGACCTCTCCCCCGCAGCGCAGGCAGTGCTGGATGCTTATAAAAACGTTCCAGACTTGATGCTTGACGGTGATCCTGACGAAGTAGAACGGCGCCTTGGTTTAGCCGCCGCCTTTCGCGCTGCTGCTGGTTATTTATTTCCAAAAGACACAGCACAGCAGTGTTATGACCGCATCCTCGCCATCGCCGCTGAGCTGGAGGCCCATGACTAACCACGTTCCCAACGATCTCAGCCACCTCAGCGAGGAAGAGTTCAATTCGCTTTGCCCGCAAGGTAAACACGCACCAGGGCCAGCCATGACTGACTTCCGCGCCCTATGCGAAGAGCTTGTCGATGCCCTTAAAGACGAAAACACCTACACGATAAGGATTGAGCTGATTGATCGCGCCCGCGCCGCCCTGGCTGAGCAGCCGGTGGTACCCACGGATGAAGACCTTTACGATTTAGCTGAGGTGTTTAACGGTGAGCCGGTGCCGGTGGGCGAGCGGCTGCCAGGGCCGGAGGATTGGGATTCGGAGGGGAGGTGCTGGATGTTTGATCCTTGTGACCGTGGATGGTGGGCTTACCGCCCAGCCCTTCCCAGTGATGACGAGATAGGGCGCCCCCCGTGGACCCACTGGCTCCCCCACTGGACGCTGCCGGTGCCCACACCCGTCAACGCCCGCTGGGGGCAGTCATGACTGACACTCGCATGATCCAAGCATTTGCCATTGGCTTTCTTTGTAGTCCACTCACCTGGATAGCAATTCATCACTTACTGAACTACAAACAATGACTGACTTTGCCGCACTAACCATTGCTTCAAGCAACAAGAAGACCGGACCAATTGCTGTATCAACCACGTCTAGGAATAACTGTGCAGACGGTTGTCCTTTCAAAGGTGATGACGGTTGCTACGCCGAATCAGGTTACTACACTCGCCTGCACTGGGACCAAGTCACAGATGGCAAGCGAGGCGTACCTCCGGAGGAATTCATCAAGCAGGTATCAAAACTACCTGCTAACCAGATGTTCCGCCATGATGTAGCTGGAGATCTTTGGAAAAATCCAGAGAACTCCAAGCAAATCTACTTCCCTTACCTAGAAAAGCTAGCCAAGGCTTCTTCTCATTTATATGCTGCTTGGACCTACACACATCATACCCTTGAAGGTATTGATGGTGCCAGGAACAAGCAAGCAATCTTTGATGTTGAACAATACAAATTCATTGTCAACATCTCTACAGAATCTCTAGATGTAGCTGCCAGGTTACAGAAAGAAGGGTTTATGGTCACTGTCGTTCAACCTGAAGGTGGTCCAACTGCTTTCAGACACGACGACGTTCAATTCGTCCAGTGCCCAGCAACCCTTCCAGGCTCAGAGATCACCTGCCAATCATGCGGTGGTCGCAGAGGCAAACCCCTCTGTGCAACCATTCGTAAAGTTGTCGTCGTCTTTCCTGCCCACGGCAGTAGAAAGAAGAAGGCAGCCGCACACTGTTCCTAACCACAAACAATGGAACAACAACCTCAATTTTTTATCTACAAAAACCGTAACAAAACACTCGTAAAAATCTTCATGAACAACCTTGATTGGGAAGCAAACAACAGCAGCCAAGATCTTGCTAACCAAGATAAGCTCAGCATGGAACAGCTTCGTGCCATGCAGCTCGTCGCCAAGATGAAAGAAGCAGCAGACCGCTGTGGGGCTGGCTTCGTTGGAGGCTTCATTTCACCCGCAGGACAACGATTCATGATGTCCAACGTGGACAGCGACGACGTGCAGATGCAAGCTATCAACGCTCAGCTGGACGCCATGCAAGATCAATGTCTCTTCGAACTCATGCAAGACTCAGATGGAGAAGAGCTGATCGGCTGAGGCTCACGTATAATCCTGGTAACTTCCTCAAAATTATGGACCACAACCTTACGCTCGGCACAATCGTCGAGTGCATCGATCAGTTGATCGCAGACCCGACTTTCATCAATGAACTGGCGGGAGAAGACGAAGGATTCATCGAAACCGTACTGGATTTCTTTGCTCGCCTTGAAGAACAATTCACGCCAGTGGAATTCATTGAGGAGGATCCAATCTTGTGGCGAACAGCCCAAGATGCAGAGACTGACTGATTAGTAAAACTTATGCGGCATCCCACAAAGTATAAGTCCGCAAATGTCCACTTGCACTTCACAAATGAACACTCCGTTCATTCCTGCCGATCAGCTTCAACGCATGATCACCAACCAGCTGTTTCAAGGACTAAAGCAAGGACCAGGTGCTGCACCGTTTAATCCAGTGCCGTACCAGCTTCACCAGATCCAAAGCCAAATGCAGGCGCAAACCATTGCAGCGCCTACACAAATCATCACTCCAATCAACCCTCCAGGAATCATTCCTCCTGTACCACACAACAACCTTCCCGGTTGCTACTAACCACTAACCAACGCCAGGTGGATCAAACCTTCCACCTGGTTTTTTTGTACACACAAACCAAATGAGCAGCCTTGAACGATCTCAACAGTTCTGGAAGATCTACATTAAAGCCAAACCAATCATAAGAAATATTTATGAATGCAGTTCTTTTCTGGTCTTTCTTATGTCCTTTGAGCAAGCGTACAAACTTAAGACCTTGTCCGTCGTCAAACCCTGGCAAATAGCCCGGTTAGCCGAGAAAAGCCCCAAACTTATCAAAGCCATAAGCAAGGTAGCAAAAGTCTTATGAGACTCAATGTAACTTAATGTTTCCTTTCCTGCCAGGGTTGGGAACCAGGCTAGATTTATAGCTCAGTTTCCAGTCCTGGCAATGGTTTTCACCGATACAACGCACTGCACTCGTACAAGTTTATGCCGCTCATAATGAAGTACGGGAAAGAGAGAAAACCAGTGGAAACCACCATCGCAACCAAGAATTCAACCATGGCCTGGGCTGTCCTTAGCAAGGCCGTAAACGGTCGCAGCGAAGTCATTAAGGTGACAAACTGTGACGATGCTGACAAGACCGTACAAGAGAACCCTGGGGTGTTCTACAAGTCCGGACCCTTCTTCCTGTAAACTAAATCAACCCAACAAAACTCCATGAAGCTTCCGATCACTACTTGGATCGTAATGATGCATCACCAGGAAGCAGGAACATTTGCTCCGGCTTTTTCTACCCTGGATGAAGCGGAGGAGTTTTCCAATGCAATGCGAGCCACAACTGAAGGCTTTGCAATAGCCGAACCAGTTCCTATGGTGCCTTCAACTCCTGTTCACTCCAGGGGTTCAGCTCCGTATTACCTTCCAACACTTGAAAAGCTTGAGGGATTACTGGATCGTTAATCACTATTAAAAAGCTAAGAGGAAGGTGTTATCCTATGGGTAGCACCTTTTTATTGCACCAATTATAATAAAATTAACTTATAAACAGACTTGTGAGATTTGCTGGACAGCTTCCTGCTTACTACAACCAACAGTATGCAGAAGGCGGTAATCCTGCATCATTTGATACATCTTCTTTGCCTCAGCAATTTGGTGATGTAGCTGGTCTTGCAGCACGTGCTGCAGCACGTGGAGGAAAATTTGCTGAATCACAAGCTGGAAGCTTACCTAGTCTTGGTTCAATTCAACAAAAAGATCCAACAAACAGTTGGGCAATGTCTGCAATCGAAGCAGGCGGTAGGTTCTTTCCACACCTTGGTGCAGCCTGGTTAGGAATCAATGCCGGACCAACTTCAACGCAAGACACATTAAAAACAAATCCTTATTACCAGCAGCAGCAGCAACAAAATCGTTGATATTGATTGGGATGCTATCCTATGGGTAGCATTTTTTTCAATATGGCAATCGTTGTATCAGTATCAGTGCCAGACGCACTCCATGAGAAGTGGAAGGCATCTGGACTGGACATCAGCCCCTCAAGCCTCTTCCAAACTGCGCTTGAAACTGAACTAGATAAAAAGAACCGCCACCTGGTTTACTGGTCCGAACGTGCCTTGGCAGCAGAGAAGAAGCTGAAAACCATTGAGAACCTAATCAAAGCTTCCGACAAAGAAGTTAAGAAGTTCCTCGTGATTAACAGCATGTCCTGACAATTAACTTGTAAAGAATAGTTACAACTTAGAATTATTTGGTAAGACACAATTTTATGTCAGACCAAACAAAACATCTTTACGGTCTAGAACTTACAAACGAACAGTGTTTGGAAGTATCTGACCTAATGATACATCTGAAAGAAGCTGGCCTTCTTATGGACAAAGAAAACATTGGCATGTTTATGACCACATGTTTCTATCGTGGCTTAATGGAGTACAAAAAAGATCTTAAATTCGATGACTAATTCAATTCAGCTCATCAAGGATGTGTCGGGAGCCTACGTTGCTTACGACAATAACCGCACCATTTGCGCCACGTGGAACCGAGAGCATGCTCAAAGCGCTCTTGAATACCACATCAAAAGTTTAGATAATGGAACAAAAACAAAAGTTACAGGGAGTTGGGACAAATGACTAAAATTTTTGATGTTTCAACAGTTTACAAAGGTAAAACATTTAAAGAAGCTGTTTACGCTGAAACAGCTGACGAAGCTTTTGAATTTATCTTAAAGAAATATAACAAAGAAAGGATCGCCTCTGTAAGAGAAAGAAAGAATCCTTAAGACAATATAAACATCAAGAAAAACAATAGATTCTAATTGTAAACAAGTACAATTACACTCCCCTTGCACAAATAGAATCAATGAAAAATTGCAAAACACTTGCCTTTACAATAAGGCCGCCGCCAGGTAAGAATATATAGCTATAACCAATATATAAGAGTATATAAAAGTAACCAAACTAATAGTAAAAGGGCCGAGGCTTTGAACTCGGTTTTTTAATGGGCAAAAAAATGGGCCGGGGTACCACGCCCAGCCCACGTCACTTTGCACACACTGAGGTCAATTCACAAACCTCCTTTTCAATCTACCCTGTCCCTGCTAAAATTTGCAAGCAATCGGGCACCCGCCCGACGCACACACCCACTCTAACCATGACATCCTTCAACTTCCAGTCCATCCAGTCCCTTGAGATTTCTGCTCAGGACAACCCAACTATCGATGTTCGAGATGGTCATCTCGTACTGACTGCTGAACGTGGTCAGGAACGGATCATGATTACTGCCCCACTTCAGGGGATCATGCCTAAAGTGTCGGCCACCACGGTTAAGAAGCCTAACCGCAAAGGTCCTAGTCCTTTGCTTGGTCGCAGCCTCCACAAAGGAGCTGACAACGGTATGGCAAAACTTAATGATGATTCAGTGCGCGAAATTCGTACACTTTTGGCAGATAAAAGTTTTGTTAAAAGTTACAAAAGTGTCACAGTAATGCACAAAGAAATTGCTAAGTCTTACAACGTTAGCCCTTGGGCAATTAAAAACGTAGCTGAAAACCTTAGCTGGAAGCACGTAATTATCTAAACATGAAAACTTACAACGTTGTTATTTCTTTTGGTGATGGGCGTCCTTTTGGGACAACCATCAAAGCCAAAAACGGTCAAGATGCTCAGGATGCAGGCTTTAAGGCTTACCCTGGTGCCAGGCAAGTCCGCATTGCTGGCGTAGTAGCTGAAGACCGGCCACAAGTTTCGCTTCGACAGTTGATGTATTCTCATCCACTGTTTACGGATGTTTGACGCTAAAGTACCGTAAGAATTTACGGTACCCCATGTCTGACTCCAAAGTTGAGCGGAATGAAAAAGACGGTCTCGTTGTCATTATTGATGACGAGGCCAACCTTATGACCCTTGAATGGGACGATGAAACCCACCCCCAGTGGAACTTCTTGCGCGATCTGGGGGAAGAAGGGGTCACTGAACTGTTAACGGATTACTGCCGACTACTCCTTTCTGAACATGAAACCAAAGATCTACATGATCCTGAGCCAAGCAGTTGAAGAAGGCGTGAAGCGTGGTTACCGCCGCGCCATCGAGGCATTGCCCAATGACTGACTTCCTGAATCTCAAGATTTCTCAGAAACAAATTGTGTGTCCTAAACATGGCACCCACACCCAGTTCATCAGCAGCACCGTCGAAGGTCACGAAGGTCACTGGTGCATGTTGTGCTGGCTAGAAAGCCTTGGTCCATCACTTCCCACTGTTAGCGAACTGGAGGCATTGCCCAAATGACTAACATCAAACTTTACAAACTTGACGCTGCATTCGCACAGCTACAAGAGTTTGACTGCCTTGCCAAGCCTGATGAGTTCATCGAGCTGGTTCTATGGCGGAACGGCGAAGGCTTTGACACCCACCTAAGCAGCGGCACTGGCGAACAATCAATCAGGCTGACATGGGGTGAGTTCAAGGCACTGAAAAAACTCGTAAAGGAGCTGGACCAATGACTGACTTCCCACATATACGTGCACTAGTTAATGGTGTAATTATCGGAGCTTTAATATGTATTTTAGGTTTTTATATGACAAAACCGACGTTACAGCCAATTACACCTGTTGCATCCAAAGGAATTTTTACTGTGATTGATCATTACAAGGGTTGTGATGTAGTTCAATACCAGTACGGCCTGCTTTCTGAGTATAAATACTTCTTGGACTGCAAAAAGTAACAAATGGGATTTGAAAATCTTCTCCCTAAGTGCCCTGCTTGTGGTGAGCTTGCCTTTCGTGTATTGGAAACAAGGCCGAGTAAGTTAGCCACGCGTCGTCGTAAAAAATGCGACAGCTGCGGCTACCGTGCCACAACCCATGAAGTCAGCGACGATTTCTTCCGGCAAGCAAAACAAAACGAATTGCTTGTTCAAAAATTTCGGGGACTTCTTTTAAAAGATGAACTTCTTACCGATTCATCACCACTTCCAGTTGTAATGGAAAACAAATGCCCGGAATGTCAGTACAGTACTGGCACCAAATGTGCATTTGATTTACCTGAATACGACTCAGGAGATTCTTTTGATTGCAACCTTTACAAATCTCTAGAAGATGTCTAAAGCCAAACCAATTGTTAAGTTTTGTGAAGGTGATCGGGTTGCCGAAAAGCCAAAGGCGACCTACATCCAGGTCAACAACCCAAAGACCCTGGAAATCATTAAGAAAAACCGCACCCAGCGGTTTGGTGCCGTGCTCAGTTACGTCTACCAGACCAACCGTAACGGTAGGAAGTCCCCGTACGTCAAAGTACAATGGGATCATCTAGAATCTCCCAGTCTCCATGCTCAATGCAGGCTGTGCCTGGAGTCTGAGCTAGATGAAGTCAAAGTTGATTACTGCAATTCGATTGTGCCATGACTGACCTGCACCCTTGGGTAACAACCAAACTCCAGCCACCGCCTGAAAGCAGCATCCTTTTCCGCTTGCCACCCCATCCCAATGAAGTTATCCGCCTCGACAAGGAAGGCTTCCACTACCGGGGCCAATTCATTGCGGACGCCGGAGAAGCTCACCGTCTGATGGTGGAGTTCCTGCGTCAAAGCATCAGTCCCGTCCTGGCTGAGCAGCCGGTGGGGCCCACGGATGAGGAGCTGCTGGAGTTGTCCCAGTTCCACGGCATTACCTATTGCATGAGGGACGGAAGCTTTATCCGCCCAATGCAGGAGGGTGAAGACATAAGCGACGACGTGGTGTCTTTCGCCCGCGCCGTTCTTGCTCGCTGGGGGCAGCCATGACTACCCTCTCCCCCACCGCACAATTTGTGCTGGATGCCTACTACACCGAAGCAGATCGCCTTGACCGCGAAGTTAGCCACGAGGAAATGCTCGCCGCCGCCCTTCGCGCTGCTGCAAAACAAAGCACCTTTGCCGACGTAGCGGTAAACAAAACGATTGAGGTAGTCCCTGTCGATATCCTCCTCGCCATCGCCGCCGAACTGGAAGCATTGCCAAATGACCGACCCTGACGACCGTAAGGATCAACTCTGCACCGAATGCGGTGTTGGACGTTATCAAGAAACCAGCATTCACGATGACTGGGATGGAGTGCTTCACTGCAACAACAAAAAGTGCAACCACGAAGTGAAAAGGTACAAGTCCGATGATAACCCTCCACCAAAACCTAAGAAGGCCCAACTGTCGCCCGCTGCTCAAGCTGTGCTGGATGCCGCAATCAATGTTGCTGAATCGCCAGACGCTGAGGCTATTGTTGCCGCCGCCCTTCGCGCTGCTGCGGATCAGGTGGTGCCAGAAAACGCAAATGCTGTTGGGGATGAGCACGACGACGCCCGCCATGATCAGTGGATGCGTATTCGATACAAGATCCTCGCCATTGCCGACGAGCTGGAGGGTGCCCAATGACTAACCTTGATGAACTCTTTGAGATTGTAACCAAGATTATTGCTTCTCCTCATACTGCCATCACAGAACACGACAAACGCCGTGCTATTCAGGTATTTATTGGATTTGATGATTACCTGATTGATGCTCTGCCTGGTTATTGTGAGGAAGGTTGTGAGATTGACTTTGGTTATTATGCTGCTGGTGTTCTTGATGAACTGGAGGGAAAATGACTGACAAAAACTTTCAATGCGCTGGTTTCTGTGAGAAAGGCGAAGGGGATTACTGCCTCACAATTGCAAGCAAGGGCCTGTGCATCAGCATCGAATACATGACAAAAGATGATCTTTTGGAATTAAAATCTTGCATTGAGTGTATGCTTGAAGACATTGAAATTGAAGAACCCGCATGAACGTCGAACTTGTCCACGTCACTCCGAATGCCGAGGAGCTGATCGTCAAAATGGCACGGGTTTCGGCGCCAGAAAACCAATCCAACATGGATACAGCCCCGCGCCTACTGCGCTACCTGTTGAAGCACAGCCACGTCTCACCCTTTGAGATGGCAAACATGTGCGTCGCCATTAACACAACGCGTGGGATTTCTGCTCAGATCATCCGCCATCGTAGTTTTTCCTTTCAAGAGTTCTCTCAAAGGTATGCGGACGTAGCTGCTATGGGATCGCCTGAGGTGCCACAGCTTCGGCGCCAGGACCTGAAGAACAGACAGAATTCCATTGACGATCTGACCGCTGATGAAAAAGGTGCGTACTATCGACGCATTTGTCAGATCTTTGAAGATTCTGAGCACCTGTACCGTGAAATGGTCAGCAATGGCATTGCTAAGGAATGCGCTCGTAACGTGCTTCCCTTGGCGTCACGAACCCGTCTCTACATGAACGGGACTTTGCGGTCGTTTATTCACTATGTCCAACTGCGTGAGTCTCATGGGACTCAACTTGAGCATCAGGTTATTGCCAAAGAAATCAAGGCCATCTTTACAGAACAGTTCCCAATCATTGCCGAAGCTGCCTTTAGTAGCTAAGCTTTGATGACTCGGCAGCTGCACCAGCCCCCACCTGGCAGGCGTAAGACCGAGAAAATATGCTAGGGTTCCACTGGTTCTGCAGACCACCAGTGGCCACTGGTTAACCGCAGTCATCCTCGTCAATGACTGCACCCTACCCTTCGGATTGAAGGCCCGAGGGGTTCCATCAAGGCAAGTGAGTCTGGGCCGCACCTAGTTGATGCTCTAATGCTGAGCACTCACTTTCCTTTAAAAATTTATGGGGTGGGGCCGCACCGTGATCGGCGGCACAGCCCTTCAGTTACCAGACAAGGGAAGCGATAGAAACCCTGTCTCCCCGGTAAAATGGCCCTGGCATCGCTCTTCTTCGGGCCAAGGTAAATTTAGCACAATCTCTAACCAAAACTAAGCAATGGAAGTCAACACTCTTCTTTACTGCAGGCACCCCAAGGACGCAGCGGGAAATTGGATTTTTTTCGAAAGCATAAGAAAGGCTTTTCCAGTAGAAACAATCAACGTATATAGTAACGACAATTCAGAAGAATTTAATTGTGTTGCACTAGAAAAGTGTCGACAGATAAGTGCTAATTTTTTACTTATAGAAAACGAAATTGAACACACAAATTTTATTGAGGCTTTGCTCCAGGTAATCGAAGAACCTTTTTATGTTGTAGATCCTGACACGATTTGGTTTAAAGAGATGCCTAAAACCTTTGACGGGGCTTTGGCAGGACGTTTAATGCCTGATTTTTATGACACCTATACAAAAAGCAACACACACAAAAGAATACACACTAGTGCTATGTGGCTTGATCCTAAAAAAATCAAAAAATTGTTAGCAGATGCAACTCAATTTGAATTTAATCCGTTCAGCCCGTGTACTTATTATTTAAACAATTGTTTGTATCGCTTTGATTCTTTGGCTAAGCTATACCACTTTCTTCTTGCTAAGGGCGCTTGCTGCGAATTTAGCAAGAAAGAGAACGATTGTTTTGCTCATTTGTTTTGTGGAACACATCTAAGTGTTGTTGGCGTTGAAATTGAAAAACTTGAAACCATGCATAAAAGAGCCGTAGCAGATAAAAAATTTGCTATGTCGCTCTATGATCAACAGGTTCAATATTTTGATAGCACGCCTTGGAAAACTTAAAGATGCATGCAGATCCACGTACAAACCCCACTCAATGGTTGACGGCCGTGTGCCTGGATCTTTTAGAGCAAAACACAGAAGAATCTAAAGCCACATTGGTTTTAGCCATCCGAACGCTCATCAGTTACCTAGAACCTGGCCTAATAGATGAAGCGTTTGCTCCATGGATAGCTCACTACACGGAACTTTTGGCTCGATACGAAAGCAATCAAAGTAACGCTGTTCAGCTGTGTTTGCCATTGGATCTTCTGGAACAACCGGACGGATTAAAAACTGCTGGCGGATAGGATCATCAGCATAAGGCGGACGATACCAAAAAATTTTCTTCTCTTGAAAATCAATGACCCACTCAGGGTGTCGCCGCAACCAGTACCAGTAGGAACGGAATTGTTTTTCTGGGTTACTGGAAGTGCAATCAATCACCAGGACGTCGCCAGGTTGGATCGCCCACCGCATTTTCAGCATGGTTCGGACGCCAGTAGAGAAGGCTTTCATCCCGTGCTGACCGGTGAGCCGTGCATCTAAAGACCGTCGCCTCTTGTTTTGTTTCCTGTGGTACCAGTCGTTTAGCTGTCGTTTTGATTTGCCAATAGCAAAGCCAAGGTTCCAAAGCCAGTAGCCTGGTCGATGTTCCTCTACAGGTTCTAGAAAAACTTTACAGAGCTGCCCGTTAACCCTAAATGTAGAGGAAGTATTGTGGCGGCAAATCCTGTAACTCATAGTGGAAGAACTTATTCAACTCATCCAAAAGGATGATGAACTTTGGGAGATCGTAGAGAAATTGAAGCATCCGGACGAGGACCTGGAGGACTTCATCCTGAGTGTAGCGCAGATGTTATCGGTTGAGTTTGAGATCCTGCACAACGGTGACCTCAGTGAAAAGCTATCCGCCCTGTTCGGCGGGCTGCCCACTGCAGCGTTCAAGATGGCTCCCATCTTCCTGCACATCGCTCTGGACTTGTTCTTGATGCGCAGCATCCCTAACAAGGACGCCCTGGAGGATTGAGCTGTGCATCGCGGTTACTCTCTGTGCTCACCTGCTCTAGACCAGGTGCTATGCTTGTCGAGCAACAAACAAAGTTTGTTCATGGCTTCCGTTGATAGTACACAAGTACTAAATAATGCACTTTGTTTGCATGATTTAACAGAAGCTAAAAATGTTTTGAAGCGATTAAACGCTTCAGAATACACAGATGTTGTTAAAGATGTAGAAGTCCACAACATCGCCAGGTTGTATAACAAATTTTTCTAATGTCCAAGTACATTCTTGACCTTGAGTCTGACGGTTTGATCCCTCAGATGACGAAGATTCATTGTATTGTTCTCAAGAATATTGACACAGGAGAGATTATTAGTTGTGCTGATCAACCAGGTTACCCTTCACTTGAAACAGCCCTCGATTATATAAGCGAAGCTGATCTATTAGTCTTCCACAACGGTATAAAATTTGATATTCCGGCTTTAAAAAAGATCTATAGTGGCCTCGCCCTAAAGCCGACCTGTCAGTTTTATGACACTCTTATCTCCAGTCGCCTTTTTTGGCCTGAGCTTGAGCCTGTTGACCGTGCCAAGTGGAGCCACATTGAAGCAAAATATCTGGGGCGACACTCCCTTGCCGCTTGGGGTGAACGTCTTGGTGTTGCCAAGATCAAATTCACTGAAAACGCCAAAAAAGATCCTGCAGTAGTAAATGTTTGGGCTGAGTGGTCAGCCCAGATGCAGGTTTACTGTGAGGGCGACGTTGAAGTATCCGACGCCCTTTACAAGTACATGCTGTCTCAGAATCCTGATCCTCGTTCCTTGGAACTGGAGCATGAGTTTGCTATCGTGATGTCCAAGCAGGAGCAATTTGGATTTCCTTTCAATGAGAAAGCGGCCTTCGCACTGGTTAACACCCTTAAAGCTGAGCGCTCTGAGATTGACGAGCAGCTCCAGGAGGTATTCCCTCCTATTGTCGAGAGCAGAGTCTCCGCTAAAACAGGGAAGCCGCTTAAGAGTAAAGTTACAGTCTTCAATCCCGCTTCCCGCCAGCAGACGGCCGAACGGCTTACGGCGCTTTACCCAGAAATCACGTTCGCTTCCACGGATAAAGGTAATCCTCAGGTGGATGACGATGTCCTGGAGGCGTTGGGAAACAGATATCCTGAAGCTAAAATACTAGCTAGGTATCAACTTCTTAACAAACGAATTGGCCAGATTGCGGATGGGAAGGAATCTTGGCTTAAACACTGCCAGGTCTATGGCGATGGACGGATTCACGGAGAAGTGGTTACTAACGCATGCGTTTCTGGGCGCTGCTCTCACAAGCGTCCAAACATGGCGCAGGTACCTAGCGTCGGTCACGCTTATGGTGCTGAATGCCGTAGCCTTTTCTATGCCCCTGAGGGTTGGCAGTTAGTTGGCGCGGACGCATCAGGATTGGAATTGCGAGCGCTTGGAGCTTGGCTTGCCTACTTTGATGGAGGAGAGTACGCACGCCTTGTTAGTACAGATGGTTTCGACATTCATACTCATAATGCTCGCCTCTTCGGTATTTATAGTTCTGATTCTCCTATAGAAAAAGCAACCCGTGATTTATCGAAGCGGCTTATTTACTGCGTACCGGTAGATAATACCCAAGTTCTTACTAAAACTGGCTGGAAAACGTACGAACAACTCAAAGTTGGTGAGCTTGTTCTTACTTACAATCAAGAAAAAAATATAAAAGAGTGGAAACCAATTTTACATATTGTTGATGCTTACGAGGATGAAGTATGGGAGATGTCTCACAATCATTCTTATAAAGTACAGGCAACCGCTGACCATCGTTGGTATGTAAGAAAAAGAACGCAAGCAAAACACGTTCAATGTGGATGGAAAACAGGGGCCCGTTACATGGTTCCCAAGGTAGAAACAACTGCAGAAATTAACCAGGAGTCAAACATCATTGTTAATGCCCCACTTGTTGAAGAGGACTGTGAAGGCATAAGCGTTGATTGGGACTGGCCCAAGTATGGGACCAACTGGACAGAGAAGGTGTTACAAATGAATTCCGCCCAACGCAGGGCCTGGCTTTCGGGCTTTATGCTGGCTGATGGTTACCAAATCATTAAGCCAAATCAAAAAATCCGCTGGGTCATCTCTCAGTTAAAAAATGAGCACTACGAAGCTGCTCTTCTTGCGGCTTATCTTGAATTCGACGGTCACCTCCACGTTTCACAAGGCGTTCAGCCCAATGGCAAAACAAAAATGCAAATTACAATATCAACAAGAGGCCACGTAACCGGACAGAAACTTAAAAAAGAATGTATCGGTAAGAAAAAAGTTTTTTGCATCTCTACTGAAAATGAATCTTTCGTTATGCGTCAGGGTGAAACTATTACCATTACAGGTAATTGCATATTGTATGGTGGTGGGGCTAGAAAAACTGGATCCATTGTTGACCCTAGTGGAACAGAAGACCAGCAATATCGTATTGGCAAGAAAACAATTGACACTTTCTATAAGAACCTACCAGCTATTAAAAAGCTCAAGGATCTTATCGATGAGAGGGTTGATAAACGCGGCTACCTTTCTGGTATTGATGGGCGCAGGCTACAAATTCGCTCTAAACACTCAGCCCTTAACCAGTTGCTCCAATCCACGGGTGCGGTCACTGTAAAGAAAGCTACAACAATTCTTTATAATGATCTCATCACCAGGGGTTTGAAGTTTGGTAAAGATTGGGCATTTGTTGCACATGTACACGACGAATTTCAAACCTTAGTTAGACCCGAATACGTTGAACTTTATAAAGAGTTAGCTATTGATTCGTTCCGTAAATCTGGTGAGTACTTTAACTTAAAGTGCCCTATGACTGGTGAGGCCAGGGTGGGTCAGAATTGGGAACAAACGCACTAACGCGGCGTAAAATCAACTTCTCCTGTAGGTTTTATTACAGCAGAATAATCAAACGGTTTGCCATAACCCTGCCTAACAAGAGTATCAGAAACTTTGCTTGGGGTTGGAATTTGCAAAAAGCTAGATACTTTGTCCAGAATTGATTGTTTATTTGCATATGGGAAATCATATTTTTCATCAGGAATGTTAACGTTTTCTCCGTCTTGCTTGGCCCAGTACCTACCTACGGATAGATTTAAGGTATTTTTATCTTTACGGTTTTCATATAACTGTGGATTGCTTGTCCCCCAAGGTATCTGACCCTCATCAAATCTTTTTTCAACACCTTGCCCATATTCTCGACGATACCCTTCTTTTACATTAGCTAACTGTTCGGGAGAAGCATTCTTAAACGCATCAATCCCTTTCTGTGATACGTCGTATAAAAGCTTGCCTTCTCTTGAAGAAATTTTCATTCCTTCGGCGCCCGATCCAGAAAGATACCTTAAAAACATGTTGACTGGTGCTGTATATTCATTTGCTACATCTGGAAAATCACTATAATATTTTGCCAATTTTGAAACATCTGGTTTAGATCCAACCGCAACGGCTAGTGGATTTACACCCGCTTGAAGTGCGGCGCGACCTGCGTTAAAAAGCATCCCCTGATCTGCAAAACGCCCTGGTTTTCCAACATAATCATTTGCAGCCGACTGACGATCAATACTTTCTTGATATTGCTGAGTTAACTTACGTTCTCCTTCTTGTTTATATCTTGTTAAGGGAGAAGCTGTTCCGCCACCAGGAAGCCAACCTCCTAAATTCTTATCCGCCTCCCCGTACCTCTGAGCAACGTTCTTGGCAAAGCTCTGTGCAAACTGAATGGGATTAAAAAAACTAGAGGCAGGCACTTTACTTAATACTTTCTTCTCTTGCCATCCTACCAAAGGGTAGTACACTAGACGGGCTCGCACGCACGCACCATGAGACCCCAGAAGATCGACGCCATCAAAGCGTCGCTTGACGACATGACCCTAGAAGAACTCAAAGAGATGAGCGACGATCTCACGAGTCTCATTCAAGTCTTTATCCAACGTCAGGAAGCCGTGGAATCCACCATTGTTGATCGCCTTGCAGGGATGTTTGAAAAATGAACGCTGATGAACATCGTTGGCATGAACGTTTTATTAAACTTGCCCATGAAGTAGCTGAATGGAGTAAAGATCCATCAACAAAAGTAGGTTGCGTTCTTGTAAAAAACAAACGCGTAATCTCCACTGGTTACAATGGTTTTCCTAAAAACATTAGCGATAGTTTTGATCGCCTAATGGACCGGGAGCAAAAGTATGAAATGACCGTTCACGCTGAGATCAATGCCATCACAACTGCTGCTCTTCACGGTGTCAGTACTGAAGGATCTACTGCTTACATCACTTTCAATCCATGCTCTCGCTGTGCTGCTGTACTTATTAACGCTGGCATTGACTCGGTTTATGTAAGTACTGCTAACGACATCCCCACCAGGTGGTTGGACAGTTTCATACTGGCCAGCAAGATGCTCGCCGAAGCTGGGGTAGAGTATCACACGATTGACGCCAGCTGACCTTCACCCTTCATCATGAACACTTTCTTGGGAATCGCCACCTATACAGGCGAACGCTTCACGGACAACGGGCTCCGCTTTATGGAGATGCAACTCCCTAAGGTCGGCAATTCAGGCGGCGACGTACCGATCATGGTTGTGCCGAACCGTGCTGCCGGTGAGAGCTTTGACGTGTTTCAGCCTGGGGCGCGGCTTCTGATTAGCGGTCGTATGTACCCCAGTCGCCAGGATTACAAGATGTACATCGTACCAAACCAGGCGTTTGTTCTGGTGAACGACAAAAATCTGCAGGTAAATCGAGTAAACATTTCCGGTAGCGTCGGCTACATCCCTGATCAGGTGAAAGAGGATCTGTTCACATTCACCGTTATGTGCTCGGCTCCTGCCCAGATGGTTCTTGGTCACAACTGGGAGGACAGCCTCAGTTTCCGTATGGAGAGCTGGGGTGAAGACGCTCGCCGCTTGGACAAGATGCTTCATGTCGGACGCCAGGTCAGTGTGGAGGGAATCTTAAGGTACAACACGTGGACGGCGCAAGACGGTAACCAACGTGGGTCCTACCAGATCCGAGTCCGTGCAGGGCTTTATGCGGCGTTCGGTAAGAACAAGAAGCTAGTAGACTTGGAGGGAGCGAAATCTGGAGAAAGTGTTAAGAAAGTTGAAGCTCCGCCAAAGGTACAGCTCCAGCAGGAGCCAATCAACACGTCCCCTTGCTCCGTCAACACGGACGAAGTTCCTTTCTGATCAGCTATCCTAATGTCCAGTTAAGTGCAGGGGTCTTGCATTTAACCTAGGATCGGATCGGTGATGGTTCTGCCGTAGCAACTTACTGCGGCTTTCTTCCTTGGGTCGGCACCAGTAGAAGGCGTGCCTGTCTGCTGTTCGGGTTCAACTCCTGTTCCGAGGACCAACCACATCAACTCGACTGTAATGTCCATTCTTGACCGTTACCTGAATACTGAAAAGTATCAAGGAATTATGCGTGACTTCTGTAACGCACAAATCCTGAACGATAAAACAAAGTGCGGACTCTTTCTTAAAGAGAACGTACTGTCCCGCATTGGCTGGAATGCAGAGGTTTCTGCTTTCCCCGACGCTGAAGAGTACGAGCACACCTACAACAACGGTGACTCCAACAAAGGCCTGTTCTTTAAGACACCTCGCATGGTGATCCTTCACTGTGGCTTCCGTAAAGACACCACCTTTATTGAGAACTCTGACAAGGCTGGCATCGAAGGGATCTATCCCCGCGACTCATTTCTTTATGACGATTGGGAAGAAAAAAATCCCGGAAAGCCAAGCCCCTACAAGCGTCGTCGCCTCATCCTCATGTTCCTTGTGAACAAGGATGGCACTGCGGTTCACAAGAAGCCGCTGATCCTCTCCCTCCACGGGGGTGCTTCTAACATGTTCTGCGATGCTTACGGCACGTTCATCGAACAGTTGGAGTCGGCCTTTGCTGAAGCTACCGGCCAAAAAGGTAGCGTCGGCTTTGACCCCAAGCAATCAGCAGCTGCCATTTTTACCCCAACATTTGGCGCTGAACTTTATGGCACTTCGGCTAAGAGCTGGATTTCCTATCCCAAGCAGTGGGTTGTTCCTACAGCTAAAACCATCGAAAGTTTCTTCCCTAAAGATAACGAGGATATCGACTTCGTTGAAGACGTGTGGGAGACCTGTCCTCCGACGGTCTATGCTAAGCCGTTCTTCGAACAATGCGAGAAAGAAATTGGAATCAATGCTATCCGACCGGGCGTGGATTTCACACTCCCGCCGATCAATGGCGGTGAGGGAACTCGCTCGCTGTTAGGCGCCAGGGATGCAGATACAGGAGAAATCACTTTGTGATCTGCTAGCCTGCTAACGGAATGTTGAGCCGGGCCTTCGGGTCCGGCTTTTTTATTCTTCGTATCGGGTCCTGATCGTCCCGCACTCCAGGTTGGCCAGTCGCTTGACAAGACCACGGATGAACGTTTGGCGCATCACAGCCAGCTCTAGCAACTTGATCGCACCTTCCTTCATCACCTCAAGACTTGTAACGTTTTCTAATTCTTGCTTGATCTTTGCTAACAAAAACTTATCTTCCAGTGTCTGTTCAAATTCTGCGCCTTCAAACGGAATCTCAACAAGATCAAATGCCATTGATCCCAAACGTAGTCACAATAGTCTAAGCCGATACAAACCTTAATCAAGTATCAACGGTTACAGGGCGTAGCAATCTGCTACAAGCTTGACACCTGACCTAAAGAAGCTAGACTGTCACTGGTTTTTCACCGCACACAACCATGGCCCAAAAATCATCCAGCGGCATCCAGCACAAAGAGGGCGTACCCAAGCGAACCTCCATTGGTCAAGGCCGTCGCAAGCGTGGCTCCTGGAAGGTGCAACGCAAAAAACCAATGCGCGGACAAGGTAAAGGTTAATCAAAGAGGGTGCAGGTAGGCAGGCTGCATTAAACGTGAAGTCCCCAGGCTCTGTCCAAACTTCCGCCCTACATCAATCACGCACGCACATCACCATGGCTGACAAACTTTCATACGTTCAAATTGCTGAGCAGATCCAACACATCGGCTTCCTCAGTGACATGCCGGAGCTGGACGACGATGATCGCTCCAGGATGCAGAAACACTTACAGGACCTGGCTTCCCGTCAGGAGAGTAAGTTTGATGGCATCATCGGCATGATCAAGAAGTGTGATGCCTACATCGCCGCTCTTGAGAATGAGATGGCCGAAATCAAGCAGAACCTAGATGCTTGGAAGAAGAACAAAGAGATGATGACCAACATCATCAAATTTGCTTACCAAAAGGAACTTATTAGTAACAAGCCAACTGGGCTCAAGTACCAGGGGGTGTTCAGGAAGGTCAAGCCTCGCCTGGTGGATAATTTTTCCTGCTGGGAGGAAGAGGAGATTGCAGAGTTTGGGTTGCGTAAGACCACCACGATCACACGCATCAAAGACGATGCCATAGTGGAGGTCAAGCAGGAGGACCTACCGGACAAAGATCGGGTACGTGAAGAGCTTGCTGCCGACACCGGTAAGGCACCGACAGCATCTCAACTTATTCCTGGTTACAGTTTCACCTACGAAAGGAGGAAACGCTTAGCCGGTGACTGATTTCTACTTCTTAGGGAAGAGAGTCTTCAATGCAGTCAGAATCAGCTGAACCCAGCTATTTGATTTGATTGGCAACATGCCGATGATTTCAGAGCCAGCGGCAACAACAGCTGCAATGATGGCGATAGTGGAGGGATCCATGGATCTCTTGCGATTTACTTTTATTTTATCATCAGCCTTCATGTGTAAAAATGTATCAACGCTTGCTCGACACCCGCACCTAAAGAGGCTATCCTGTGTTTGACTCCATTTCTCTGGACATGTCCAAGTACTACCAACAAGATTTTGAGGGTTTTCTCGAATCCTTCAAGGAAGAGGTCGATGCCCAGTTGGCGATGATGAAGATCCTTGATGAGCAGATCATCTATAAGGATCTTCCTCCAGTTGGCAGGACCAGGGATCTGTTCCGTATGATCGATACCATCGGTTACGCAGCAGACCATCGTTACAAGAAAAAAAATAACATTGTCGAGAACGATTTCGACTATGTTACTTACTTCAAAAAAGAAGACATGTTAACTGAAATGCGCAACATCTTAAGGGAAGAAGTTACTAATTATTTCAGTCACGTCGCTGCTACAGCAAATGACTGAACGTAGAACTTGGATTTGTGATGTTGATGACGACGGCGTTCTTACCTTTCCTGATGAACTCGTAGAGCTTCAAAATTGGAAAGAAGGAGACGAAATCAACTTTGACATTCTTCCGGACGGCACACTTATTCTTACCAAAGTAGAACCCAATGAATCTGAAAACGATCAAGGAGAACCTAGTACGGAGGCTGGCGACTAACTACGTCGCCTACATGGGGCAGAAAGACATCGATCCTGAGTGGCTGGAGGGTTACTTCCAGGCTAAGAAGGATGCAGATGCTTTTCTTTCCCAACTGCAAATTTACGAACCTTACAACGATGAAACCTCCTAAAGCACCCACGCCTCTTCAAATTTTTAAACAATGGAAAAAGTATGAACTTGCATCAGATAAAGCAAGAGTTGAAAAAAATTTGTTAGATAATATGGTTTGTGAATCTGTAAATGTTGATCACACTCGTATTACAGTGGATGGTTTTATTTACGAATTGAATGTTAGAAGAGGTAGCTATAGTTGGAACTCAAGTCTTGACATAAAAAGACTTGGTTCTGTAGAGGAATTTGCAAATTTAATCAAATGAAAACTAAAACCAAAAAACAAAGCCAACCAGATGTTGTCTGCATCAGCTGCGGGCGCCTCTACGGAAAGTGGTGGCAGAACGATGAGTACTCAGGCCCAGAACACCATGTAGCAACTTTCTACCCTGAAGATTGTGACGTGTGCGGTGCAACTGCCAACTGTACTGAGGCCAGGGATTTTGGATATTTGATCCCGGCTTGGACCGAGCATGCCGCCCTGACACTGAAATAACCGTTATTTACAAATAGCGAACGGATCCGCCCCTACTACAATAGAAGTAAGGGTGGATTTTTAGTATGAAGTTAAGTGAAAAATTATCTGATATTGTTTCTAATCAAATCGGCACGTGGCGCTTTGTTGGTATACTGACAACAGTGTCGGCTTTCTGGATTCTTTGGAATGTTAACGCGCCTCGGTCCAAAAAGTTTGATCCTTATCCATTTGTTGCTCTCAACCTCTGTTATAGTTTTTTGGCTGGCTATACTGGCCCGATTCTTTTAATGTCGGCCAGCAGGGCAGCGGAAGCGGATCGTAAAAGATCAATTGAAAATTTAAATATTGATCGTGCGGATCACAAACGTATTGACTCCATGTTGGATAAGATTCGAGCAATGGAAGAGTCATTATTTGAAGCTGTGCTCCACAAAGAAGATGCTAGTGGGCGCCAACCTTGTTCTGTTTGTTCGGATTGCGGTACCAAGTTTGGTCTTTGGTACGACTCTACTGGCGAATACATTGGTCCACAAACCCATTTCTCGACATATAAGACGACAACGTGCGAGGTGTGCGGCAAGGTAAAACCCTGCACCGAGGCACAGGATTACGGCAACTTACGGTTGGGTTGGAAGAGGGAAGTTAATTAAATCGTTTCATACCAGCTGAAGTCGGCAAGTACGTTACAAGTGCTTGTTACTGGGGTTATCATCAAAGTCAGTACATCGGAAACACCAGCAATAGTTCTCCCAAGTTGGAAATTGAAATTGTTAAGCCCGCTAAGGGACAAAGTTTGAGAACTTTGGATATATCCTGCTGAAACAATGTTGCCCCCAGTTACGGCAGTAGCTGTGATGTTGTAATCAACATTACCGTTGTAATGCGTAGCCCAGGTTCCGCCATTTAGTGTCGGATTTAAAAGCAACTGATAACGGCAAATATCACTAGAAGATGCAAGTAAGATGTTGACATCAGTAGGTAAAACTACAGAATCTAAACGATTTGAATTTAAACGGATAGAAGTAATTGGATAATTTGTACCTACAACTGGGCAAGAAATTGAGGCATAACCCGTGTCAACATTGTATCTACGGCTATAACCTTCATACCCTCCTTCTGAAATAACAGTACTACAGATTTGTTTTAATGTAGATGACGAGGCAACGGTCCCGGTGTTAAAGATTTCGTAGCGAAGCGGAAGAACTGCTGTTGTCATATAAGGTCTTGTTTCAATGTTATCGTGATCGAAACGATGTGCCATAACAAACGTTCCGTCAACAACAAAGCCGCAGCGAACACTGCCAACTCCCAACCACTCAATGTCCATCCATAGGATTTGAGTTTTGGTTACATCTATGGTTCCGCCAATTCCAGTACCGTCAAACTTGTCTGTATTCCACTGGGATTGCGGAATCCGTGTCTCTACCAGAGATCCGGAGGAATAGCTACGTTGAACAAAATAAAGTGTTGTTCCTTGCTGTTCTAAATAAATTCCATTCTGTGCTCCGTAATAACCGACACGTTGCGTTTGGTTTGTTTTGCCGGGAGCCATGGCAAATGTGCTCATAATGAGCAACGACTTGCCAGGTTGGTACGGGAATACACGTTTCGTTTCTCGTAGAACTGCATCGGTTGAACCCGTAGTGCAATTCAAATTGATCGTACTTTCATTGACAGCGTATGTTTTAGTTGCACTTCCTGTCAGTTGTGTATCCCATTTATCGTTTTCTTGGTAGCGATGTTGGCTGTCAAACAGGGTAAAAGGATTACTTACACGCAGTCGCCCAAACGCATCAACGGCAGGTGTTTTTGTGGAAGGTGAAGAACTTGTCGTTACCGTAATGGGCTGACCGGTGATGGCAACATTCGTCGGCGCATCGTTGTACGGCGACATTTTGATGACTTCATAACGGTTTAAATCCTGCGAATCAATAATGGTTGCCACGGTTCTACTGCTTACGTTTGCTCAGTTTAACTCTGTTTCGCTCCAGGTGAACGGCCTTAAACTAAATCCGTTGTCATTCTCCTCTCGCCATGAAAGTCCGCGCAAAGTACAAGGGCGGTCCTTCTGAAATCCTAGAGTCCATCTTGTTCGAGGGCTACGAAATCAAGTCTCTGCGTCACGGGAACACCAACCACGTCCTGTATCGTGCGCCGCGAAATGAGGACTTTGAGCCGTGCTGGACCATGGACTTGGAAACAGCCAAGAAGGGTGTCCTGAAGTGGAAAGAAGCCGGTTGTCCCGACCCCACAGCAGCAGGGTTGCAGGCCGTAGAATCAGTTGCAGTCTAAGTAAAGGAAATAGGGCCAGGGTGGTAAGACCGGTAATGACAGACCTCATGGACGATCTGGCCTACCAGATCCATGAGTACCTTTTGGAGGAGGCAACACCCTTCAAGGGCGGCTACCTGGTCCTTATTCCGATCACGGACATTGTTAAGAAATTCCAAAAAAATCACCGGACCATCAACCGTCGCATCTCTGCTCTCAAGGATGAGGGGTTACTAGAACCGCTGATTAAAAAGACCTATAGCACGCTGTACTGGGTCAAAGATCCTGACGAGGAGGAGAATGGCTGAACAGCATAATCCCGCTATTGACCTAGTAGATCTGCTCGGTTCCTTCACAGATAACGGCAGGTCACTGCGTTCATTCATCAACCACCCCCAGGAGTTGGCTATCTGTGTGCTGACTGCTGGGTTGATGGCGAATGGAAAGTTGATGATGCAGCCTGAAGATGCCATTAAGGCTAGCTTTGACATCTACTCCAGGATTCAGCGGCACGTTGCCAACTACCAGAACATGGCTTTTGCTGCCACGGTAGACGATGCGTTTCGTCCTGAACCGGGTTCGGGGAAGCCTCCCAATTACAACGAACGGCCTCCGGAAACGGATCAAGATTAAGCGACAGCCGTACCCCGTTCCAAAACTTTCACCGATTCACCAGTACATTCCAAGGACTTCTTCAGGAAATCGCACGCCAGTTGAGGGTTGGTGTGGCTGCCGCAGGTAAAAACGTCCACTGCGGAGTAACCATGTTCGGGCCAGGTATGGATCGAGATGTGAGATTCTGACAAGAGGGCCAGTGCAGTCACCCCTTGAGGTGTGAACTTATGGGAGGTTACATCAAGAACCGTGCCGCCTGCACGTTCAGCAGCTTCTTTCAATGCTGCTCTGAGATACCTTTCATCATTGAGGAGATACGGATTTCCGCCCAACAACTCAGCAATAACGTGGCGCCCGACAACCTCTGACAACGACCCACACAAATAGTTTTTCATTAGTTTAGTCCCAGTGAATCGTTCAGATTCCTTGTTGTGTCAAGGAAATCTGCTATGTTCTAAGGAACCGAGTTACCCCTATGTCCCCTGCAGTGCATGAAATTCCTGCAGTAGTTCTGACGAGAGAGGAACTGGAGCGCAAAATTTATACACCTTATTCTCGGACTGCATCGTATGAGCAGTTCTTGGATTATCGATCTGACGGCGATACCCGATTAACGATTAACGGGAACCGTCATTACAAGACTCCCTACGGTGCACTCCCTTCAGTCACGACAATCCTGTCAGCCACTGGAGGAAACAAGGCTGCATTAGAACGTTGGGCTGCAAAAAATCCTGGTGGGCGTGAAGCTGCTGCCGCTAGAGGTACCAAGGTCCACAGCCTGATGGAGGAGTACCTCCTTGGAATTAACAAGGATCCCGTCATTGATGACGAAGAGATTGCCCAGTTTTGGGACGGCCTTCCGCAAAACTTGGACAAGCTTGAGCGTGTTGTTTGGTCGGAAAACCCAGCTAACCCTGACGACTTTGCTTGGACCATGGGTGGTGACGGAATCAGCCGCGTTTGGCACCCAGGGGTACATGAAACTGAAACCTGGGGTTGGGCTGGAGCGCCTGACATTGTGGCTGAGTACAAGGGAAAGGTTGTTCTTGGTGACCTTAAAACCAGCAACGGTCCCTATTACGCCAAGTGGCCCGGTCCCGATACTTTGAAATCGGAGTACGGGATGAAGCGTGCTGGCTTCATGAAGTATCAGAAGTGCCAGATGCAGATGGGTGCCTACGCGCTAGCGCTGGAGCACACGGTCAACATTGTTCCTGAGATCATCATGACCTTCGTTGCTACCAAGGATCGGTCCCAGGTTTTTGCTATTCAGGGATCAACCATCGAGAAGTACAAGCAGAAATGGTTAGATGCTGTAGCCAAGTATTACTCTGAGATTCTTCCGGCTCAAAATAAGATTGACCTCGAATTGATCGACGGCGACGCCTGATACAAGATTGTGCACCGTAAGGTGAAGGAACGCAACAACGGGCCGCCACCCTTTCCAGATCCAACGATCTGAGCTATGGTGATCCTGGTGTTTTCTACCTAACGAGCGACGTAAAGAAACGTGACAACCGCAGCACCAGAGCCTAATCCACCTCAAAAACACCTTACTCCAGGGCAGATCAACCTGGACCTGCTGCCGGTTGACTTTCCCCTAACTCCCTTGCGCGGGAAGAAAGCGTACCTCCCCGGTTGGACCTCGGATCCGAAAACCGTAGCAGAAATTCGGAAGGAATTGGATGAAGGTCGGGCCACGGGCGTCGGTCTTCTTTGCGGTCAGTGGAGCAACGAGCTTGCCCTGATCATGGTTGACATAGATGGCGAGGAGGCGATCCCCGCTATCGAAGCCATGGGTGGCGGTCCAATTGATTCGATTTTCCCTCCCACCCTCACCATCGGCAGCGGAAAGCCTGGTCGGTTCCGGATGGTATTCCGGGTTCCGCCAAGCAAGGTTCAATTGTTGCCGGATAAGGCGACTTTAAAAGTTGATAAGGCTCCATGGGAGATCCTCTGGCGCAGTCGAATGGGGGTATTGATGGGTGCCCACCCCGAAACAGACGGGTACTTCACCACACCTCATGGCGGTTTTGAGTGGTGCAAAAACCTGCCCGAGATGCCGGATTGGTTGTACGAGCAGATCTTTAAGGCTTATCCCTCCAGTCGGTACCGCAAACGGAACTCTGCTACACCTGGGATTTTTGTTGCCCAGAGCATCAACCTAAACTATGAAGAGGACAGTGAGTTCCAAAAGGAATCCATCCTTGAAGAAGCTAGGGAGTATCTCGTCACGCTGAACCCTGAGCGGGCCGATGATTATGAAGAGTGGGTTGCCGTTGGGATGGCCCTCCACCAGATTGATGATCTGCTCCTCAATGATTGGATTGAGTGGTCTGCCCAATCTTCTCACTTTGAAGATGGCTGTTGTGAGGAGAAATGGGGCAGTTTTGAACGTCTGCCAGGTGGTCACTCCCCAGAGGGCGCAAGGGGTCTGAAGACTTTACGAGCCAAGGCCAAGGAGGATGGTTACGTCAGTCTTGGTGGGTTTGAGGTTCCTAATCTGGAGGTTATACAGAAGCGAGTTGCAGCTGAGATGGCTGAGATGGGAATTGAAATGCCTCTAGGACCGCAGAATTTATTTGGTAATCGGCGTCTGGCAGAGAAGTTTGGCTACGGCGAGGACGGTGAAGATGATGACGATGAGGATAGTGGCGACGGTAGTTGCTTCATGGGCCGCAAAAAGGGCTCGCGCAACCCGCCCTCCTCTGAGATCGCCAACTTCATCATGCCCATGTTCATGAAGCTGGGCTGGCGGTACGACGCCAAGTTCGATGTCTTCATGCAGTACGACAAGCACCGTGGTGTCTGGAATAAACAAGACCACAGCAAGGATTTCAAGCAACAGGTGCAGTTCCAGCTGGAAAATTTGAACCTTCCTAACGGGTACAGCACTAACTTGATTGCGGATGTCACCTCACTGATGGAGGGGCACATCGCTCACTACGATTGGTGCAACGATCCGACGCGTCTCGCGTTCCAAAACGGTGTCCTGGAGCTGGATACCGATGAGTTTGTGGAGCACAGCCCCGATAATTACATTACCTGGGGGCTAGATTTTAAATATGATCCTACTGCTGATCCCGGTCCTATTACTGAGTGGTTGTTCCGTACCCAGTATGGAGATGAGGCTCGGGTGCAGGTTCTGCGGGCCTGGCTTCGTTCCTGTCTCGTCGGTAAGGGCAACGAAATCCAGCGATTCCTTGAGGTTATCGGTCCTGGTGGACGAGGAAAATCTACCTTTGCCAACTTATGTTCCGCGCTTGTTGGTTGCGGTAACTTTTCCAGCACCACTCTCAACCAGTTGGAGCAGAGCAGATTTGAGCTTTCCTCGATCAAGGGGAAGCGCCTTACGCTGATCAATGACTCTGAACGATACGGTGGTTCTGCTCAGACCTTTAAGGCACTGACAGGTGGTGACTCCCTCCGTTATGAGGAGAAGCTAAAGAGTATTGGTGAGCCGTTTGTTTATACCGGCATGGTTATGGTGGTTGCCAACGAACCGATCCAGACCACGGATAACACGTCCGGTTTGAGCCGTCGTCGCCTCACAATTGAGTTTAATAGGTCCTTATATAACAAGAGTAGTGAAGCCAAAGACATGATCAAGATCGACAAAGGTCACATCAGTGGTCTTTGGAAGGATTATTTACCTGGGTTAGTGAACTGGGTTCTGGCTATGTCGGAGCAGGATATGCGCCGTTACCTCCTAGACACGCAGGAATTGGTTCCGTCGCTGCGGAAGGTGCGGAACAATATTCTTCTCAATAGTAACAACCTTATTGAGTGGCTTCAATCGGAATGTGTATACGATGAGAAACATGTTTCGGCAGTTGGCAAGAAGATTCCAGCGCCACGGGAGCAGAATGGTGGTCCGACCGAGCGTTACTGCAACAGCCACAGCCATTTGTATCCCAGCTACTGTTCCTTTGCGGAGGATACTGGCTCCAAGGCGGTCGGGCAGAAGCGCTTTATTAACTTGTTGATGGACTGCTGCCGCAACCAGTTGGGCATGGATACCGTTTCCACCTTTAGCAAGTACGGTAGACCTTTCTTCAAGGGGATCGCAATTCGCGGCTCGGATCAAAAGTTCAAGAGTTATCCTACGATCTTAGCTGAGGGTAAGGAAGAGGAGTAGAATTTAGATTCCACTGTGTCTTCCCACGTGGTATGGATGAAAGAGATCCCCTAGTCCCCTTCCGCTAGGGGGTTTCTTTTTATTAAAAATTACCAACAATACGTCTGTAGTGCTTGCACTTCTGCTTGAACCCCAGGGCAGCGGTCGGCTTTTATTTTTGTATCGTAAAGCAAGTGCCCTGTTGTTTTCCAAATACCAGCTCGTACCGCATCATAAATAACCATTGAAGTTGCTTCTTTTCTGTCGGAAGCATTATAAGAGGATCCGCAAGGGATTATTTCCAGGGGGCAATCAAAGTAGCAGATTTTTGCAATAACCATTGAACGCCGCATGTGGAATTCATCGGTCACTACATAAAGTTTTTGGGGTTGAAAAGAATTAACTTTAGCTTTTGTTTCCGTAAAATTTGTTACGGTATCCCAAGCGGTAAAGTCCACTTCAATACGCTCTTGAGCAATACCTTTTTCTTTGTAGATATCTAATGTTTGTTTAATGGGCCCTTCTGTGCTGATAATGATCTGGGTAAGCGGAAAACGTGTAGCAACCTCTGCTGCTTTGTAGGCACGATTTATATTGCCGCCTAGATGTAAAACAATATCCATGGTTGCTTGTTGTTTTATTTATTAGTTTACCCCTAACCCCCTTCAGTTGGGGGTTTCTTTTTGTTGAAAAATTGCAGCACACGCCCAACAGCGTAAAGCGTTACCAGAACCACAACGGCGCGTTTATATCCCACTGTTCTTTGGGCAGTCCGCAACCCACGGGGCGCACAGCCGCATCTCACCACCCAGGGATTTACAGTCGTCAGTGTAGCAAACTGATGTGTCGACTGGTTTTTCTGTGTAAATTGGCTTGGGTAATTTAACTTTTCCGTCGTATCCTATTTGTTGATTGTAATTATCTAATGCTTTGTCAACCGTTGTTGTGACAAGAAAATTTAAAAGTCTCTCATCCCCTCTAAATTTTTTATTTAGTTCCTCGTTATAGTATTTAGGGTTAAGTTGTTCTTGAAGTTGTATGTATAGTTTCCAGAGGTTGTCTTTGTTTACTTTTAGGTATAAGGAAAGAAGGCTAATTGCACAGGCAATTAATACTGCTATAACGGAACTTTTGTTTATTCCGAATAGGTTTAGTTTCATTAGCTGGTTTTCTTTGGTGCCCCTAGGACATGAAACACCTTGGTTGTTGTGGATTTAAAACTTGACCATTAAACTGTATATACATATCTAAGATTTCTAATAATTACGGTACCCAGACTATTGAAGGTATAAACACCTACAAAACCGCCTTTAAGATTCGGTTCTAACAACGTTAAAGTTGAACCAATCTGTGTATTATTAACATAGACTTTTAATGTCCCATTAAAGGTTTCAAATTTATATGTATTTGCCACGCCAATACGATTTACAGCATCAAAACCTGTAGCTCTTGAAAATACTGGCGTAAATTCGTAACAAGTCAAGTACCCTGACGCATCCAAACCGACTGCTATATGTGCTTGTGGATTGGAATCATTAGAATTAATTTGTAATGAACTTGTACGGCTACCACGTAAAGCAAGAAATTGACCACCATATAACGCGGAGTCAAACTCTACTACGTGCTCTTCAAATAATCCACGGGCTGGTAATTCATCAAATAAAATAACAGAACTATCAGAAGCTGATTGAGTTTGAATGACTATTTCGTCTAACATTTGAACTTTTCTAGTAAGAGTGGGAAGAACTCCAGTGCTGCTACCAGTACCCTTAAAAGATTTTGGACGAATTGATTCCCGTACCCGAAGATAATTAACTCCTAATTTGCCAGCTCCGGCATTTGTACACTCAACATAGTGCAACCCTGGACCTATATTGCGGGCAATACATACTTCATAATCTTGTGAAAAAGTGCTTGTATATGCAATGTTTTGATACCAACTTAATGTACCTGCTGAAACAAAATCAACTGTAATAGCACCCAATGTTGTTCCCTGATCCCAAAGCATTTGAGCTATGTACAAATCGCAACCGGCTTCGGGAACAAAAACTGCTAAACGAATAGTTTGCGTACCAGATGAATCAGTCCAACGTGCCCCACCTACGCGACTTTGCGGTTGCTGAATTGCTTTACTACCGTTTGTTCCGCTGCTTTCAAATTGCGGAAGAAAAGCAGGCAAAAAACCTTCAATGTCAGGCAGGCACTGATTACCGATAAATGGAAGGGCTAAATTATTCCCCATTTGCTTATAAAGGGCTTCCGCAGGATGCTCGCCATCCGGCATAAGTACATTGGCTTTTACATCTCCTGAACGTAAATACCTTGTAACTAAATCATATTGATCTACATTTGGCACGTTATATTCAGTGGCAACCTGTTTCATTACCACAACAAAACTACGAATTTTTTCTGCATTGGCATCAAAAACCGCGTTTCCTAAAACCAACATTGGTGCCGGAGTAACTATTACTGGGCTCTTGCCATATTTTCGGCAAATTTCAATAATTTTAATCCAATTTTTTTTAAAAGCAATGGCAGTGCGTCCTACGTTTACGTCATTAATACAATGGTTGCAGTAGACAACAGAAGATGTAGTTGCAGCAATGCGAGCTTCAAATGTTTGGCCACTACCGTCCGTACCATCTAACATCTGTTGGGTATCGGTACCAGAGATAGCGCGATTTGTTACGGTAGCTGCGCTATTTGCATAATAAGCGCGTAAAAGAAATTGTAAACGTGACGGTTGAGTGGTTGGTGACTGAATTCCCGTTCCACCATTATCACCCCACATGGTAGAGTCGCCAAAACAATCAACCCCAACTGCTGTACCATCGTATAGCAATTTAGCATAATAACCAATGTAATCAGTTTCTCCTGGCGTGCTGTAATTTGTTTGAAGTCGTTCGACACCGGTAAGATCTGTTGTGTAGACTGTTGCCTTAGGGATTAATTTTGGTGCGTAGCCTCCTGCTGCCTTCATTGCAGTAACTGCCGCTGTTGCATCAGTTACTCCATCAACTACCGCCCCAAAATCCTTAACGGAAACAATATCCCCTAGCTTCGAATCAACTGTCCTAGCAGCAGCACCCGTACCACTTGCTGTGTACGTAACCTTAGTGTTATCTACGAGCTGAGCTTTAGTTTGACTCATTGATTTTCCTTCTTGTCCTCTATTCTACAATTACACTCACTGCACCGCTTTACCCAAGTTTTATCACCAGGAATCGGCTCCATGCCCACTTCCCAGTCATCATATGAAGTTTCATTACGAAGCCAACGGGCAGCTTCTTCAAGGTACCGTTTGATCAGTTGTGTCGGCATGCTCAGACTGGCTTGAGGAATCCAGGTAGTTCCTGACCACCGGGGTTGACCATTTTACGCTGCTGGAGACGACGCAGCATCTCTGGAGTAGCGTTAGGAATTCCAGTATAGTCCTGCTGTCCAGGGATGTACGGCTTGTTCATATCAAAACTTGGAGAGGCCGCAATCGCCGCTGGACTTTGGTACTGGTAGCCAAAGCCTTGCCCTGGGAAATCAGATCCAGCAGCAAACGCGCCGCCAGATCCTGTGCTAAAGCCAGGAATGTCGGTGCCGGACTGGGAATAATCTTGGCTAGCAGCAGAAAACTCTTTCCATTTCTGTGCTTTATCGATAGCATTTGTCAGTTTATCGCGGTCGTACCGAATTTCCATGGTTCGGATAGGTTCGTAACGACCTGAACCACTTACTGTTCCTTGGCGTTGAAAAAACTCACCGCTAGCTGGATCACGATAAGAAGTGCTTTCTGGTACAGCTCGGAAGGTCATCAGCGGATGCCTTGCATGTAATCAATTCCCATTGCACCGCCCGTATTCTTCAGTGCTTGGCCCCAGGGGGAGGCCATTACTTTACTTAGCCAATCTCCACCGAGTGTTGGAAGCTGCGGCATCCCTGTAGCACCTGCAGTTTTCTGAGCTGCTTGACGTTGCGCTTCATCATAAGGAGCGCTGACTGCCCTACCTTGTTCCATGGGAGGAGCAGGCACAGAGTTAGCTGGGGTGCCAAAGTCGGGAGGATTTGTAACGGGTGAAGGGCTTCCTTCAGACGGGTAGAACTTACCGCCACTGATAGCAGCACGAATTACTTCGTCGCTGGGACCGGTGCCGCCGTACGCTGCTGCCGCTTGATCGGCACTGAACTTCTTGGCGTACTCGCGCTGAGCAAGCATCGGATTTGCTGCAGCCCACTTCGCCATATCTCCTTTGTAACCCATTTGGTCAATAATGGATCCCATATCACGACGACCGACTTGACTCTCAGCTGAGTAAAAATCTTTCAGGCTGGCAGGACCTTTAGCGCCGGTAGGGGTGAAGCTGACGGGCAAGCTGGTCTGCATTGCTAACTGTTCGACGCCAGCAGGACCACCGAATTGTGACTTCAGACGGTTGTACTCGTCATCGGCGTGCTGGAAGGTTGTGTTGGGGCTAGTGGTCCGAACAGTGTGCTGGAAGGTTGTGTTGGGGCTAGTGGTCCGAACAGTGCCGCCTGCTCCAGCAAAAAGGTTTTTGGTATCAAACCCAGGAGTAATTGCTTGTCCACCAAAAGCAGGCATAGAGGGAATTCCTTCAGCTGCACCAAGATTCTGGTCCAGGTTCTGGAGGGCCCACTTAATTCCTTTTTGTGTTTGTTGCGAAGGTTGTACTGGCGCCGCACCCCTGAAGCTGAAAGGATTGGCTCTCAGTCCCGACGATACAAGACCTGAGAGCGTGGGATCAAAGGCAGGCACGATTACTTACAACAATTTCGTTACTACTATACTAATACGAGTCAACAAAAGACTGACATGGAAGTAATGCAAACTTTTTTGAACGGAACTGTTATCGAGTTCGGGGACGATTTACACGGAAATCAAGTACATCGTGTGTCACATCCCGCCAGTACAGCCTACCGTTACGTCGAACCGTATACCTGTGCGCTCGTTTATGCTGAACAATATGAAAAACAGTACGGCAAGATAGAGGTTTGGCGTTAGTTTTTAGGTAGGGGGCTTATTGAGAGGGCATGAGAATGGTTGCAGCGCAATGGATTTGATTTAACGTACGCTTTATAGTTTTTAAAGCCGGTAAACTCCTGGTGATGTAAGAGGGGGTTAATTCCTGTACATATAATTCGTATGTAAAAAATTTATGTACGGATTTTACTTATAGAAATTAACCCCTTTTTCTTTCTATAAGAATTTATAGGCTTCAAAATCACTAAACCGTACTTCAAACCCAAAACCCTTGACACCGCACCGGATCTCAGCTACCCTTTAAGCGCAACGAGGCTTTCCCCTAACTTGGAACGCACCCAGGAGTTGTTTAACGAGCACTACCTCACCAAGAAAGATCTGCTGCACTTTCTTAATGTTTTGACACGTTTTGAAAACACCTACGGCCCAAAAGCCTGTTGGGACCTGAAACCTGTACTAAAAAAATTTGTAAACGGCTTTTCTACAAGCCATTCCACCAAGCCGTTGTTCAAAGGAATCGACGCCAGGGTTTTGATATTGGCGGTTGCGGGTCAGTATGAAGATGAGACCAAGTCGCTAGTGGTGAGACGACACGACTGTACCTCTATCCACTGCGTCAACCCAAATCACTATTACTTTGGTACCAAACAAGATGTGTGTTACGAGCGTGGGTGGCGGAAGAAAAGTAAGGTAACGCCAGAACTGGTCCAAGAGCTGAGGAACAAGCACGATTCTGAAAAGATTTCTTTCACTGCACTAGCAAAGTCCTACAAACTCCCCTACCATGTTGTTCGGAACATCTGCCAGTACATCAGTTATGTCTGAACAATTGTTGGATATTTTTTGCCCTTGGCACAAACGCAACCACCCTGGCCATAAAGGTAATTTTGGCTTGATGAGTCAGTGCTTGGACTGTATGGACGAGATTGAAAAAGGTAGGTGCACTATCGATGTGAAAAACTTTGGGTTTGATGTTTATTGGCAGGTGAAGAAGTTCTGGGACAAAGTGGACATGAAAGGACAAGGTGAGTGTTGGCATTGGCTTGGCGCCACGAAGAAAAAAGAAACGGAGACACAGGCTTACTTTCCTGCTCCGTTCTTTAGTGGCAAAACCCAGTCCGCAGCTCGTGTTGCCATGTGGACTTCCCGTGGGTTTACAGGAAAAATGCGGACTTTTCACCAACCGGGATGTTCAATTTTGTGTTGCAATCCGCTTCACCTAAGGCTCCGGGAGGTAGAATCTATTCCTGTACCATCTAAAGTTGCCACAGTAAATCTGAGTTATGGAAACATTTTTGACCATGCAAGAGAAAACCGAGACATCATCGAAAGTAAACTCTAAAATCAGTCAAGTAGTGCCTAGCGGCTGGCACGTAACCAATCCAAAATACGCGGGCCATATTCGCATTGGTCCCGAAAATCACTTTACCCCCTGGTTTGACACCAGAAATGAGGCAGAATTGGAGCTTAGGTGCCTTGAAAAGCGGTTAAGCTATGAATTAATTAAAACTGTAGAAGATGAAGGCTCGTATCCCGAACGTGCTAAACTAATAGAAGAAAAGTATCAAGCTAGCGGCCGCACAAATAGCCTTTATACTGATTTAAACACGGAAGATGTCGACATTCCTAACAGCACTTCCAACTAACCTTGGCTTCTATAACTTAGGAACGGTGCAGGCCTATCCCACTGGGGGTAGCGGGCCCACAGCGTACGGCGCAAACTCGTATTTTGGCAGTGACCCGCTACCTATACGGGCCACAGATAGTGTAAACACTGCACAGAATCTTGGAGATTTTGCTCCGTTATTCAAATCAATACCTTTAGCAGCAACACACGGCGGTAATACCAGGATCCAATCTACATTTTATAAGCTGACGTTACTTCGTCCAAGAAGTATCATCATTACCCAGAATTACAGCACCACGTCATACGAACAAAATACAAACCGCAACACAGTTCTTTCCGTTTATAAAGTTGAGGACGGCACGCACAGACGGGAACTACCCATCAACTCCGATGGCTACGTTTATTCCGAAACCGGTCTAAGCTACAGCGATTCTGGTGGTGATGACAGTAGCTTCAGCTATGGCGCGGATTATCCTAAAACTGCATTAGATGCGGGCGATTACATTGTTTTAATTACGAACGACATTCGTTACCTCGAAACAAATTACTCATTAACACTTACTATTGCCGATCTTGACTGGCGTTACGACAACGAACCAGCGCAAGACTTCGGTGATTTTGGTACCACCGTCACCACTGAATCACTGTACAGAACTTGGGAAACGGGAGAAATTGCTGGTGCTGGTTGGGATACTGACCGTTGGTACGATGTTCACACGTTAGACCCCGTTACATCCGACGTTGATTTTGGTTTCATTATTGAGCCAAAGGTTACCACACGTACCAGCGGATTGGGTTATACGCGTGCAGGGGTTTCCCCTTAACCAGATATCTGCTAACCTAACGAAAGTTAATTAGCAGGATTATGAAAGTTGTCACCCTCCAGCAACTGGAAGAAAACTTTGAATCAATCCTGGATGACGTAGCAGACAACAAAGAACATTACAGGATCCAGCATGAAGGTGGCGATGTCATGCTGATTCCTATTGAGAGCTATGACGTTCTCAAGGATGTGTACACCGATTGGGTGGAAGAACCGCAAAATACCCCACCAGTAGAGGGATTTGATCCCCAGCAGCTACCCGTGGTGGAATATGTCGCAGAGACGGAACCTAAAAAAGATTAGGCGTTCTTGGTGGCGTTATACCCTGGCATCCCCTCAGGGATTGTCGATTTAGCCCAAGAAGGCGTCTTCATCTGTTCTTCATCGTATGCAGGAGGCGGCGCCAGGGTCGATTTTGCTAGCGCATCAGCGTAATCTTTCTGTGCTTGAGAGTAAGCCGTTTGGCTTGCTTCCCTTGCTGGTGCGTACTGATCGGTAACCCCTGAGTTAGCGCGGGTGTATTTATCTCCGGTGGGGAGGCTAGAGAGGTAAGTACCTGCAGCCTTCATACGAGTTTCCGCCTGACGGGCACCGATCTGCCCTGGAGTACCCGATTGAGCGTAAAGCTGTTGTTGGGCTGTATTGGTTTGCTGTTGAAGACGCCCCAAGTAGTCACCGGTCATCTGGTAAGACTCCAGTGGCTGAACCGATTGATACACTGTCGGGGGCGGAGGAGTGATAACCGTTGGCTTTGGAGTGCCCATTTTGACTACTACTTCAACTGTACTGTTACACTGATTTTACTCGTGACAAACCCATAGAGATGTTGGACTCCAACGACGCCAAGGGGGCCGAGGATGACGACCAGCAAAAGTTCCGCGACGGTAATTGGCCTTGCCATGTGAATGCATGTACTGATATGGATGAGTTTAGCGAACTTTTGTCCAAAGTGTCCACTGATGTGCTTTGGAAAATTTTAATGACCTCCCAACAACGGATGATGGCTAATGCTTTATGGGAGGCTTGTAACTATGGAGGACGCCCAAAACCCGGTGATTTGAAACACATGGAGAAGAAACGCGAATATGCTGAATGGGTTTTAAGAATTGATCATCGCCAGCAATGGAATAAAGCTCAAAAAACCGTTAAGCTGTAGCAAAGATAAATGTTGTCATCAATGGAAGCAGAGGAGTGGTTGGACGAACCCTTGGAAGAGGAAGAAGAGGTATCTTTTGTTGCGCCGCCTAAACCCCGGCAGTATTTGAGCTATCGGTTCAACAGTCTCACGGTCGAAGAAGTAACAGTAGAGAATTATGAAGAAATGTTGAAGGCTTCCCTGGCGGAACAAGTGAGTATGTTTATACCACCTTCTGGCAGCTTTAAGACGCCAGACCTTCGACGCTACCTGGAGTTGCTAAGAACGTACGAGACTAGTACAAATGATCTAATTCTTGGCTTCTCCCTGGCGGATCAAATCAGGATTACGTTCAGTGACATGAAGCCTGCCACAATCTGCGAGAAATTTCCAGACATTGATTTGGTCACGAAACGGCGCTATCGTTGCGTAGCCGAGTACCTTATACGGCAAGGCGAACTTGCCAAAGTTAAAGATGAAAGCGGTAAGCTAGTTAAGAAAATAGGAAACATGGGTAAGGCTGTGGTCATCTACGAGCCATTAGCCAAGATCCGCCAAACCCTCCAACGCTCCGGACTCACCGAATTTATTAAAAATGACCAGCCGCCGCAAGGAACTACTCTCGAAACTGTGCCTGTCGAATCCAACTGAGGAAGAAAAGATCCTCACTCAGCTCACAATTGAACGGATCTGCGCGGACATGTGCGATTTCTTTGAGAGTTTTTACGCTCAAGAAGGACCAGGTGCCATGGTGTATGTCCCCAAGGCAGAGAAAGAAGAGGACAGCATGTTTTATTTGACGGTTCCGCACATGATTAACGCCTTGGATGACTTTAAGCGGCAAGAAATGGAGGGTCCGGCAGAGGTAATGCAAAAAGCTATCGCCAGGGGAGAAGCCCTAAACCCACTTAAGGAGGCCCTTTTCATCATTCAAGATGAGAAAGAAATGTCACTGGTGCATTACAAACGCGAACAACCGACAGGAGGACTGGGGGAGTTTGTTGTTACGTGAGCCGGAGACCTTGGCTACCTAAACGTGAATTTTTATCTAGGATCGGCAATGTTGTTGACGACTGGCTAACCCCGGTTGAATATTTACCGTACATTGACGCCCTTCTAGGGGACATAGATTTAGATCCCTGTTCAACCCACCTGGCCAACGATCAATTTTTAAGAGCGAAACAAATCTATACGCTCAAAGAAGATGGCCTGAACATAGAAATTCCTTGGACTGGCACAACTTATTTGTTTCCGCCAACCTACGGTAGGTGTTCCTTCAATAAAGAACGTGGTACCTGGAGGTGGGGCCTGCGGGGTGGTGGCCCTTTATGCAAAGCTCCGTCTGCTATTTGGTTTGGTAGGTTAGAAAGAGAATGGAAGATGAGAAATATAAGAGAAGCATTGTTTTTTAGCACAAACCACGAAACAATGCGAACTAACCTTTCAATTTGGAATTATCCGGTTTGTATTCCAGAAAAAAGGTGTAATTTAATACACGGTAAAACGTTGACCACCATTGCTGGGCCGTTTACCTGGGGATACTTTGTTTACCTCCCTCGCGCTGAACTAGGATTTAACCAAGCCGACAAATTTATTGAGATCTTCTCCCACATCGGGAAAGTAATCTATTGATTGATGCGGTTAATGCGGCGCTGTGTCGGGCTGCGTGGGGCACCGTAAGCGTTCTTAAAGGAGTAGGTGGCGTCACCGGGTCCTGAGACAACGAAACGGTCGTCCTCCTTCCGTTCTTGCTCCAGGGGAGAGCGCTGAGCAAGCCTACGTTGGGCTACAGCCCTTGCTGCGGCTCTCTTGCCCTGCTCATTATCTATAGCCCTTTTAGCACCACGGTAGCGGTTGTCAACGTCGTAATCAGTGCTACTCTGGTGGTTCATGGAATCATTCTGACAGCAGCAAACCCATGGAAGATCTGGTTAATAGCCCGTCACACTATGCGTCTGGCGCGGTGGAATGTATTGAAGCCATTGAAGCATCTCTAACTAATGAAGCTTTTCGTGGTTACCTGAAAGGTAACATCCAAAAGTACCTTTGGCGTTACGAAGATAAACACGATTCTTTACAAGATTTACAAAAAGCAGCATGGTACTTGAGGCGTTTAATTGTTTTTTATGAACGTTATGGATCCTGATAAAATTCTCCACGAATACTGTCCAGAACTTCAGTTACTGGACATGTTGGACTGGTTGCAATGTACTATAGGTTTCGAGGCGAACCCAATCCCCCCTGTTCTTGATTCCAATAACGAAAAAAGCGACGAATAGTTTCTCCAGTGGGATCCCACTCCACAACTTTTCGTTCTAGATACTCGATTGCCTTGATTTGATTGGGTGTGCCCATATAACTTTCGCCGATATTGAGCAGGCAGTGCTTCAGAAGACACTTGTGTTCAGTAAATAGCGGAACCTGATCATCTGGCGCCAAGTAAGTGTTGAGTTCAACACGTCGGCGTTCTTTTAAAAATTGACTGGCGCCACGGTACGCGGGATTGATGAACGGACTCCACTCTTTAATAATGGCGTTCTTACTTGCTCGTTTGTTAATTAACTTCAAAAGTTGACATTCTTTGAAATTAGCCAGACCAACACTGTGTGCGTAACTTAGAAGTGCGGCACGTTTCTTAGGTGCGGTCGGCATGACAACGTAATGCTGAACTTTATCTGCAAACTCTTCTAAATCCTTAATCAACTGTTCAAGAATTTCTTTTTCTGTTGCCCTGGTAAACATTCCGATCCAGGATTTGCCTAGACGCTTGCTGCCATAACCGATCCGCCATTCACCGTGTTCAGTTTTGTACGCAGCAAAACGGCCAAAACCGCAGTCGGTCCTGGCCGGAGTGTAAAGTTTTATGAGCTTAACGGCTGTGTCGTTAAGAAAAGGGTTGTTGTATTCCTTAAGGGACAACCACGGTGCCGACGTACGACGCTTCAGTATAGTCGTCAAAAGTCAGAAGCACAACATAATTCTTTGATGCGTCAGAGACGGTCACGGCGATGGCACCTTTACCTTTACCTGCCTTGGCAACATTGAAGAACTTTTGATACCCCGTGGGGGCGGAACCAGTGTTGTACGCATCTTCCTGGAAAATTTCCAAGTCAATCAGTGCGGCGCTTTTATCAATTTTAATAATAATGTCGCCAGTGGAGGCGGGGTTTACGCGGAAACCACGGGTAAGATCACCGACGTTACCTGCAGTGGTTGGACCCAGGTAAGTGATTTCAGTACCGGCGCTGACCTGAAGATTGTTCAGGGTGCCTTTAATAGTACGAGTGACGGCCATGGGTATTAAGAGAGTTGATTGGCGGTGAGGTAATTAAAGTTGATTTCAGCATCAATACCGTGTTCCTTCAAGATATTGAAGAACAGCTGACGATCCATCATTTTCTGATGAAGCATGTCAATGAACGCTTCTTCTAACTCGTCTCGATCCAGATCTTTGATTGCAAAAGCCGCTGCATGAACAGCAAACTCCTGATCAACTGACAGGTTTAGAGCATTGGCGTCCATTAAATCGCCCAATCTATGACGTAATTCTAACAGCCGTGATTAAAAAAAGCGACTAGCTCTAGCAAGCCGGATCGCGGAGGGGGACGTACCGCTGATCCACAGTGAAGCTGGGTGGGTCGCCAGGGAGATCAAGAGCCCCTTGTTCCAAGACAGGTAGCCTTTCGGATATATACGTTTTTAAATACTGACTTGTGGCTGGGGTGGCGGTCATTGGGTGTCCGGTCAAGCTTTAAGGAGTGTGCGCCAACTTTGTAGGCAAGAAAAAAGGTAAACCCAAAAATAAATATTAAAGGTTCCACTTGCCACAGGTTCTTTCAACTACTATATTTTATCTAAACCAAAAACCCCAACATGGATTCAACTGAAATTGCGTATGAGCTGATGAAGGCTGGCGTGAGCGGGGTCAGCAAGGTCCAGACTTTGAGTTACATTAAAAATACATACAACTTAACGGATCAGCAATTAGATCAAGTCTTGAATCTTTGCGACTTTAAATTTAAACCAAAACAGATTGATTACAAAAAAATAGCAAATCAAATTTTCCCAGTGGGAACAAATCAATACAAGTATCCGTTTACTCAAATATACAAGTTTGATAATTTTTTAACTCCAGAAGATTGTCAAACACTGATAGACGAATCTAATAAAAAACTGAGGCCTTCAACGGTGTCTAATATTAAGGACGAAGTTGTCCTATCAAAGGACAGAACAAGTAAAACTGCCGACCTGCACTACTTCAGTTCTTCTTATTTAAATCAAATTGATAACAAAATAACGTCCTTTATGGGGCTGAATCCCTTTACTGGGGAGATTATGCAGACGCAAAAGTACGAACCGGGGCAGTACTATAAAGCGCATACGGATTATTTCCACCCGTTAACAAGGGAATATAGAACATACACCGAGTGGATGGGACAACGTACGTGGACGTTTATGCTTTACCTTAATGACGTAGAGGAAGGTGGTGAAACTTATTTCAAACGCCTTAACTTAAAAGTAAAACCAAAACAGGGTATGGCCATTTTTTGGAATAACCTTTACAGAAATGGAATACCAAACCCAAAGACTTTACACGAGGCTTGTCCGCCAGTGAGTGGGGATAAGTACGTAATTACAAAGTGGTTCCGGAGTTGGCCGTTGATCTAGTTGGCGGCGATCTGGAAGGTTACTTCGGCGTCGGTGCCACCTGTTTCGTGGAAGAAGCTGGCGCGAAGCTTCCGCATGGGAAATCCGCTGACATTGTACGTGTAGGTTCCGTTTTCCTTAATGATGTTAGAGATCATGGCACCGAAGTTGGTACCATCTGTGCTGCCGTCAAGCCGTACAATGACTGAAGTATTAATATTGGCAACCGTTGCAACAAGGGTGTAATTCCTTGTAGAGAGGTAATTGACACTGTAAACATCAACTACGTCCGTTACGCCAGGGTCTGTGAGCGTTGGAAAACTAAAAAATACTGTCTGCTGATAACTCTCGAAATAACTCATGCATGCACCTCAGTACCAGCTAATATAGCAAAACTGATGCCCTGGTTTTGATTGTAAAAATGTTTATTTAATTTCTGTGGCGTCAAAGGGTTCAGCTTTTGGCAGAAGATTGATGACATCCACCCAAGCCACCACTGTTACTTGATCAGCAAACTCTATAGGTAGTTGAGAAAAAATTAATGCGAAGATGCCATCAGTTGCTTCAGTCAATACATCGGCGCTAGAGGCCCAGGTGCCATCAGTCAATTTAATTGGGGCAATCTTGTTTTTTGCGTCTTCTGGCTGGACTGCTAAAAGCGCATCGCAAACAGTGTCATCGAATACCAAGCCATAAGCCTTGGCATCAAAGTCAATAGGTAGAGTGTGCCCTGGTCCAATCAGATCAAAAAGGTTCATGGTATTGCCGCCGCAAAAGCATTAATTAAAGTAGTAATGCGAGTATTTAAAAGTGTTAAATTCAAAGATTCTCCAATACTATAAAAAGCCATGCGGGCATCAGAACGATAAGAAGAACTTCCAAATTCCGCGAAAATATGTGTAGAACCGTTAGCTGGAGTTTGAGAAGAAGTTGTAATTGTCGTATTATTTCCTGAAATTCGGGTTACATAGTTAGTTCCAGTATTTCGAGTTGAGCCAATTAAACCTGTGGCTGTAGAGGTAGATATTGCAGCAAAATCATTAGCAATGTTTCTATTGCGAAAAAACAACTGCAGACTAGGTAAATACAAACCTAAGTATGTACCGCCAGTGGCAGATAAACCGCCCAAATAGAGTTGAATTGCGTTTGCTATTGTTCCAGCAGTTGAAATATAAACACAAAAACTGTAATTATCTTGAGGATCTGCATTAGTATTTCTGTTACTATCTAAATATTTAGTAGAAGCATTTCCAATTAACCCTGTCTTTCGATTATAGTCTCCAGACACAAAATTATTATTGGTTGGAGCCGTACCAACAAGTGGGACTAATGCCCCGCTCAGTGTCCGTGCCCCAGAAAGTATGCAACTGGCCTTGATGGCGTTCCAAGTACCATCAGCTTTACAACCGACTACAAAAGCGTTAATTGCGTTCCTAACACCTGTTTCTAATGCTTGGCCGTCAGCAGTTTCGACAGCACTAATATAAGCAAGAGCGTTGCTGTCGAAACTTACGCTGGGAGGCAAACTCAATGCAGTATTCCTACTAAGCATTAACCTCTTAAGCTGCAAAAGACCCATTATTTTCCTGAAATAACAAAAGTAACTGATGGAGTTCCACCACTAATACTAACCAAGCGGCCACGCACAGCTTTCAGGGGAGTATTTTGAACACTGTATCCGGTAGTACCATTGGCCGTCAAGGTAGTATCTCCAGTTGAATCTAAATTAAAGAAATTGGTACCATCTAAACTTCCTTCAAACCGAATAACAACATTAGTACTAATAGAAGCAACTGTTACCTGAAAAACAATATTAACGCATGCTGCATTATCTTTGTCTGCAAAATTAACGGCTGTAGTAGTACCAGCAGTTGTCAATGCTGCTGGGTAAGAAAAAACAGTATCTAAAAAAAACGTAGCGGTAGTCATTTCTTACTTTTTGTACTCTAAATTTGATTTTAGCAGCCACTGATTTTTCTTGTGAACACGTCCGCGTTCAACTCCAAGGTCAAGTGTCAGTTGATCCCCAATCTGTTCTGACATCTTGATCAAATCTTCAAATTTTTGAGCAAGAAGATTGTGATTGGTCGCCAGTTGAAGAATAATTGCTTCTTGATTAAAACAACTATCTAAAGAAACTACGGGCATTGTTGAGTAAATCAAGTCCTCAACTGTCTTAGGTGTTGCAATATCAAGAGAACGAATATGCTCGGCAATTGTGTCATTGCCTTCTTCCATTTCTTGATAGATGCGTTCTGTCAAGAGGTGAAGTTGGTAAAACTTGCCTCCCATCAGATTCCAGTGAACAAGCTGGGTCTGGTGGTAAACGTGGATAGAATCCCTCAGGCACTGCGTCAGGTGGCAGTAGCAAGGAGTTGCTTTGTCGGTTGCGGTTTTAGCCATTTAGTTTACCAAAGGTCGTTGCAAGCCCAGTAACGGGGCGTGTTTTTGTCCATTGCCTTATCGCATCCCATTCTAGCTCGGAAGTTCTTACGTCGCGCGGGGTCATGATGTTGCGTATAATCTTCATATCCACGGCGACCATACCGGACAATCTTTTCTTCTCCATCATGGCAGGACTTGACCACCCACTTGTGCGTATCACCAGCTGGAGCACGGCGGGGTTGGTTGCACTTCATGTGCTCCTTAGCTAATCGTTTGGCTTTTGCGTGATCAGCCATCAGACGTAATAATCGCTACGATCTTGAATAGTTGTTCCGACTTGTCCAGTAAGGAGCGGATACTTCTCAGTGCGCTCGTCCTGTGCTTTTTGAATCAGTTGTGCAACCTGACCGGCGTAATCTTGGGCAAATTGTTTGGCCTTGGGATCAGGTTGCGATCCATCCGAGGGTTGCATCATTGCAGATATAAGGTATGGCCTGAGCCGCAGGTGTAAGTCTTACGGAACAAGGTTTTTGCTCCATCCATTCTTTAAGTTTACCAACCCTTTGCTCTGAATAATGTTGGTGAGAAGGACTCATGTAATCAAACACATTCTGCGAACCTTTGGCTCGGTTGCAATTTGAACATGCGCATGCCAAGTTGCTTCTGGTGCTGTGTCCACCTTTATGTTTTGGAAGGATGTGATCGATTGTGGCGTCACGATCACTTAACTGCTTATCGCAGTAAGCGCAACACCAATTCCAATCTTCAAAGATACTTTCTCGAAATCGTTTACGCGCAATTTTTGGACTAAGAACAACAAGATTAGTTAAAAAATCGTCAGCGCAGTGAAACATGAAACTGTCATGAATCCTTACACAAAACTACGGTGCACACACTTGCATTATGCGTTATGCTTGCACTGAAAGGGAGTGTGGCGTAATTGGTAGCCGCATCAGACTTAAAATCTGATGGTCTTTGACCGTAGGGGTTCGACGCCCCTCGCTCCCATTTAATCAGTTAAACCGGCTGCATCGTCCTCAGCCGGATCGTAATCCACATCTTCCAGTAGCTTCAGGAGCCAGTGGTGGACACGATCAGTAACCCACCGCAGGTCTTCATCTGTTACGTCGCTAATAATGGCATTAAGGCGAAGCTCGCGGGAGGGTTGCCGCACATTATCTGCCAGTAGCTCAAGGGCTCGATGACGCCCTGGGGTGAGATCTCCAAGCATCGTTAATCAGCTAAGGCCGCAGCAGTCAATGCTTCACGCTCAGCCTCTGCTTCCTTAACATTTTCTTCTTCTTTTAGAATTGCAAGGACCTCAAGGGCGCCAGATACTTTCAAGTAGCCTTCTTTTTTTGCAAGCAGGTCAGATTCTCCATTACGAATCTGATCGGCCAGATCCGACAATTGTTGCTTAAGACCAGCCTCTAGTTCTTTAATGTTTGCCATGACGTAAGGTTGAATTTACAGTTATGATAGCAGATTATTAGCCTTTAACAAGGCTACTCAATAATTTTTATTGTTAAAAAGTCCATCCCCAGCCGTCCGCACCACCACTGACAAATAGTCGCGGGTTCATATTAGCAAAAGAGTAGTGTTGGTTTTTACCTGATGTTGGGCCCTGTGCTGACCAGTGACCGTTAACCAAGTCAAGCGAACCGTAGGGATCTTGCACCAGCCAATACGAATCAGAAAAACCCGTAATTACTATGAAATGGCCGCCCCCACTAGGGTTATCAACTGTTCCGTGGTGAAGGATTCCAACAGCAACGGGTTTTCCTTTTTCAATTTGATTTTGGATGTCTTTGGGATCCAAATTTATTTTGAAAGCTGCAGTTACGCCAAGGTCAGCTAAAGCCTTGAACTGCGCATCCCGTGTCGTGGTGTCACCGTGTTTGTTAACGTAACGGAGGTAATCCACGTCATCGTTGATACCTTTGGTGCCAAGGTATTTAAGGCACATTGCAATAGAGCTGGTTTGACATTGGCGCCAGCCTTCTGGGCCGTTGTCTTGTTGCCAAAAGTACGGAAAATTGCGAAGATATTTTAAGTTGCCGTCAACAGCATACGGTTTGGGTTCTGGGGTTAATCCAAGCCAATGATCATTGAAGACCCACCAGATACCAAGGGAGCCCATGTCGAGCTTGGTGTGCCCGTCTTTAGCTCCCACTGGAGTACAACCACGATAAGTTCTGTTCTGGTAAACCTTGGCCTTCTTGTCGTTATCTAGGGTATGAGAAGCAACTGGTTCTTTTTTGAACCAAGTTTGTTGTTTAGAGGTAATATCAATTAACACAGGAGTCGAGGCGTGGTATTTTGTTTTTATTTTACCCTAGATTGGCTGACTGTCAAAGCGCCGAAATAATAAAGGCCAGTAGTTCTTCGTAGCGGATGCCGTAACGGTTGCCAGCTGGTGCTATTTCATTGCCATCTTCATCTTGTCTAGCATCCCATTCGTCGTAACAAACAATGCCATAACGCATTGGGTCTAATCCTTCGACTTCAAAAGCTGTAATAACATCTTGCACAATGATACCAACGTGAATTCGCGCGTCGTTACCTTTGACTTGCACAGCATCCTTAAAGCGGAACTTTTTAATTAGACCTTTCAAGACTAAGGCTACTCGCTGCTCAGCGTCGTCCAAAATAGAAACGTCTTGTTTGTCCCGACTATCGGATGTGTTGATAGTTCCAGTAGCCGCATAAACTACTGACCACCTTTGACTACTAAGACCAAGTGTTGTTACGTTGTCTGCATAGGGGACAACGTAACTTGCAGTTGGCAACCCAAGAGTTACAAATGCAGCTCCAAGCTCAAGACCAGTGCCTGTGTTGGTGTCGTTACCATAAATTTTAGTGGTAATAACTCTGTTAAATCTAGCGTATTGTTGATTATAGGGAGATCCGTTGCTTGCTACTGTAGGAACAAATCCTGAAATTTTAGTAATATCAGTGTATGGAGTTGTAACAGAAGTAAAAGAAAATCCAGACGAAACAATACTGTCTGCCCTGGTTGCAGCGTCTGTTTTTATTGCATTAGTGTAACGACCAATTGTTGGCCCAGAAATAATAACGCCATTAACTGGACCAACATCAAAAGCAGCACCAAAAGCTGAGCTATTTGGACCACCAATAAATCCACCAATTACAGTTAATTGTGTGGCTTCGGTTAATGTGCTTCCAGTAAGTCCAACACGAAACATTGAACCAGATGTATTTACAGCAGCAGCAGATGGTACGTCTTCAACATAGACATCAAAAAATTCCCACCCATAAACTTGCTTGTCAAGTTCTACGCCATAGTTTGCAATGCTTTCAAAAACGCAGGAAACAAATCGAATTGCTACGGAACTACCAGTAGCTTTAACACCGATAGGCGCACTAGAAATGTAACATTGATGCCAAAGATCAGTAGTGGCCGTGCCTCCAGCGTACAACACACACTGTTCATAACAGTTAATAATACGAAGATAATCAAACTTATTGTCAACAGTAAAATAAGTTCGAATACCTGTCCTAAATCCTTGAATTGCCAAATAAGCAAAGGTGCTGTCGGTGGCACTATCTACATCAATGGCAATTGTGCTATTACCACTAGAGGTGGTTGAGTTACCAAAAATAAAAAATCCTTCAATTCTATAACCACGGCGGTACGGACCCGCAGCTGGGGTACCAGAGCAAACAAAAAGTGGTTTTGCAGTAGTTGGATTGAAGTTAATTTTAGTGGAAGATATTGGATCAATTCCGTACCCTTTAGCAGCTCTATGCCGCTGCTCACCGTAAATTTGTGTGAATTCCGGCAGATTAATTGTGTCAGTAATCAAGTACGTGCCAGAGGGAAAAAATATTGCCTTCTTGAGTGAAATTGCAGTTGTAACTGCAGCCTGAATTGCCAAAGTATCATCCGCCACCCCATCCCCGACAGCCCCAAAATCTTTAACGGAGACGATGTCCCCTACCTTACTTGTAAGCAAACGGGACACAGCACCCGTTCCTGTACCCTGGTACGTAATCGAAGAAGAACTGACACCGTTTGCTACATCACCTAAAAATGTACCAAAGAAGCTCAAGCCTGACGCTGGAGCCGTCGTGAAGATAATTTGACTTCCTGTTGTTGTGTAATCGACGCCAGGGTTTTGGATGATGCCACCAACTGAAACCATCAGCTGCTGTGGCGAACTAGGGATAATGTAGTAATTGACGCCGCCAGGGGGTACGCTGAGTTGAAAGGACGTTGCTGTGCCGTTAAAGCCGCTAGAGATATCAGTTAGTTTTCGATATTGGCCTTTGGCAGGCTGGACGCCGATGTAACCCATGTTTCTACGGTACTACTGGTGATTCTATTCTACCTTAGATTGGCTGGATGGTCCGTTAGGGTGTTGCAATTTTAATCAGAGCGGTTGTTTTTTCTTAGGATACAAGTTTTTGCGTAAGAATTGCCCAGTACCCAGTACTTGGAGTGGTGCCACCGCTTTGGGTCAACGTAAATGTTAACACTCTTGTCGTGATATCAAAGGAAGCTGTTAATGTTGCCGACCCAACAGTTGGAGAACCTGTTGAGGTAACTGTTGCACCAAGTTGCGAAACACCATTTGCATCAAACGTAATATCTGCACTAGCTTGAAGCAGAAACGTTCCATAAACCTGATGGTTGCCATCATTAACAACAATTCGCGCTGTAATTAAATATGTACCAAAACCGAGAAGTGTTGTTGTTGCTGTGTGCACAACAGGTGATCCAGCACCAGTAGTAGTTAAAGATGCGGAGTAACGTTCATCAGCATTTCCAAGCAAAATTACACTGCCATCAATTATCCTGTTATTAAGTGAAAATGCTGTACCACTTCCGGTAGAAGTATAGTAAGCAGTTGGTACGGACCCATTTACAATATTATCAGTATAGGTATGACTAGTGTTAACTTGGGCTGTCACAAGTGCTGGAAGCACAGTAGCCGCTGAAATAGTATTTCCCTTAACGGTAGCACTGTCATGAAATATGTTTAATGCTCCTTCCGGACCACTCTCCATTTCATTGCCAATAAGTGTAACACGTTGATTACCATTTGACGCAACTGTGGCATTAGGAATGTAAGAAAGATACATGTCCTCCAACTTCTTAAAAGTATTGCCAGTAATTACAGCACCCATGTATTGCACAAAAATACCACAAGCAGAAAACAGGAATGTATTCCCTGTAATTGCAAGTGAAGTCGCAGTATTACTAGCAACAGAAACAAAAATACCTACTGGACAAGACAATAAATTATCAGCAATTTTGCCATTTCTCCACGAAGTGGTTGCACTAGCTGATACACCAATTCCCACTGAGTAACAAGTATTTCTAAATGTAATTGAATTACTTGAAACATCCACATTGACGTGGGTTTCGGGAAGTTCAATTCCATACCTAGGCCAGCCACTTGCAATCGTAATTGCATTGCCCGTAATCACAGAGTTAGTTCCGCTCTGAAGGGAAATGCCAGCAATTTCTGCATTAAAAACATTATTGGTAATGATTGTTTGCAATCCGGTTTGAGTTGTAGCCTCAAAAGCCCAGTTTGCTCCATAGCAGATGTTATCTTTAACAATAAGATTACTTGCTTGGTATCCACCAATACACTTGTGCCTTAAGAATTTCAAGTTGTATAAATTACCATTGGTATGCAATTGCCGAAGATCAATAAAGTTTCCGCAAATGGTTATGTTTGATGAATTTGTAGGTCCAAATCCACTCCAGCAGCGCCGAATCTTGTTATTAAGTATTTGACAATCAGAGGACGATGCTATTGAAATAGGTCCCCTACCCATGTATCGAAATTCACAATTTTGAATTAAGGCATTGGTACAGTTGCCAAGTTGCCAGTGAGTTGCAGCAGTGAATCCTGTATCAAGATTTTGAGTTGCAGCATCGTTGGCAAGTTTGAAAAACTGAAGCTGATCTGTTTGAAATACTGTATATTGTGGATTAACGGTTGGACTTTTTGTAGTGCGCCTTAGAGTAACACGAATTTTGATTTTAGCGGTTCCAGTCAAACAAAGGTTTTCACCACTACTTGCTGGGTCGTAAAGACCAAGATAAACATTTGAAGCATCATATCGCAGTATTGTTACTTCGCCAAAATTGGCATATTGTCCAAAAACTGTTCCAGCATGAACAACATATCTATCTGTTGCATTTAGCGTGATAAAGCTACTTTGGATTGAACGGCGTGTTGTTCCGGTCAGGGAAGCAAGAGAAAGAGACCAATACGACCCTACTTGAGTATGGGTAAAATCTGCGCCAGCATAAACCGCATCAGACCCATCAAGGTATTCTGGTGTATCAAAAGCTGTTTTTACTGTTGCAGAGCTGATTCCATCTGTGTATTGAGCAGCAGAAAACGGTCCTTCAAATACAATGCCTTCTACATCAACAGGGATAGCACTTGCAACCAGTAAATCTGTTTCTCCAAATTTAATGACAGCCCCACCAGTAGAAAACCAGCGCATTGCTGCAGGAGACACTGTGCCTACAACCTTGTAAGTTCCTTCTGGAAATTGAACATATTTTCCGGTATTAGAAGCTGCAAGAATTGCCGCAGTGTCGTCCGCCACGCCATTTCCTGTGGCTCCAAAATCTTTAATGGATACTGCGTCTTTAAGCTTAGATGGGATTGTTCTAGAAACAGCGCCAACGCCATCAGGTAAAAAAACCTGATCAGTTGCTAAATCATTACCGATGTAAGACATTGTTTCTCCTTAGCTTTGTGCAAGATAACTAATTGTAATGTCTAATGCTGAAGCCGTATCGGAACTTGCTCTGATAACATCTGTAGCTATTAAGACAATGCGGCTACCTTGAATCATTTCAAGGGCAGAACCAGATGGCACTGGAGCACCCCTTAACAAATAAGTATCGTCTCCAGAGCCTGTAACCAGGTAAACATCGGCATTAGCGTTACTCCCGCTTTTATTTGAAATCAGGACACTAATTAAAATAAGAGACGTTGCTGCACCAGCACTAAGAACGTTGGTTGTCGGGTCAGAAGTGACATTCCCGGTTGTCAGACTAGATTTGGTGGTTCTGCTAAATGTGTTTGCCATATCAACCTAGCGCAACAATAAGGGCAATAATAGAAGAGGAATCAAGTGTCCCGGTAACAGTAACATTACCTGAGAACGTAGCATTACCAGATGAATCCATTGTAAGTCCTGCAATGCCATTTGAGACCAGGGCAACAGAGCCTTGGCTTGGGCTGTAAATACCTGTGTTGACTGAGTTTGCAAATTTAAGAGCGCAACTGCCAAGCGACCCTGGGGACAAACGGGCGTTAACACCGTCTTCTCTTAGCAGCGGGTAGCCACCAAGCTGGATGTTATCGTGAACAACAAGCGTATTTTTAGTGGTATCAACAGTGGTTTCACCAGCCGCGCCGGTAAAACTTCCAGTATCTGCTGTCGTGCCCCGCCTAAGTTGTACCTGAGTTGCCATGGCGCACTAAGTTTCCTTTATTTTAAGCTGTTGCATCTTTTATAATAGTAAAAAGACAACAAGACTTGTGATTGGAATCGACCCGAGCAGCGTCACTGCTGCCGTAACCTTCGGTGTTGCTGCTTTCGCAGGCATAGGCAAAGCTTTAAATAATTTCAACGACAAAGTAAATAAGAGGTTCAAGGCCGTTGAAGATGAAATCAGTGACCTAGAAACCAGTGTGATTAGGGACTACGTTCTTAAGCAAGATTTTCTTCGTGAAATGCAAGCAGTGCACCATAAACTAGATCGGATTTGGGATTACATGGTGCACCACAAAAACTCAGAAAATTGAGCCCAACAGAGTTGTTTGCTGAATTTTAAGTTAAAAATTAAGTAATTTCAAGAACTGTAACTCGGTTCTTAAGTATAGCAATTTCAGTCAATATTTCTTGAAGTGCTTTGGTCAACACGGGCACTATCTTGGCATTATCTACAGCCCAAGCATCTTGTACCTCTTCGCCATCGTCACCCTTTTTGACTGCATCGGGGACCACCTGATGCAGTTCTTGTGCAATAAAACCATAATTAACCGTATAACCTGTTTCAGTCCAGGTGTAAGAACGAACCTGAATAGAAGAAAGAAGGTTAAGTGCGCTTGGTGCCGGTTGAATTGCGGACTTAAGGCGTTGATCAGATGTTATATTGTACCGAAGTTGACCAGCAGCACGATTGTAGTCGATTGTGCCTCTGCTGGAAAACCCTGCTTCTGTTCCAAAATTAACAAAAACATTGTCCCCAGTTGTTGCAGCATTGAGCAAAGCAATTACATCAGAACCCGTAGTAGTGGTTTTAAAAAATGCAGCATTAGCTGCTACTTCAACTTGCAACGGACAAGCTACTCCAAGAATGGGTGCATTGGTCCCAACCAAGAGCCGCCCGGAGGAGTCAATAAATACTCTTCCAGTACTATTTGTAGCCAAAGCAACCGTATTAGCCGCACTTAGATAAATTCCATTGGTCGGCACAGTCGCACTAGTTGGAATAAAACTAGCCGCAGTACTAATGCCAGTAGTTGTAACGTTTTGCGAACCAAAATTAGGACTAATTTTTGTACCAACAATAGCTGCACTAGCATTTACATCAGCATCAAGAATAGTTCCGTCAAGGATCATGGTGCTGGTAACTGTTCCAGTATCACCTGTAGTTACAACAGTTCCTGTTACGGCAGGAAGCGTTAATGTTCCCGATGCGGTTGTAGAAGCAAGAAGCGTTGTAGTCCCTGAAGTGGACCCACTGAACCTAACTCCAGTAGTTCCAAAAGTTGGAAGAGTGGAAAGTACAACAGTAGATCCGGTGCCTGTAGTACTGGCAAGCATTGTTGCCGTAACTGTTCCAGTATCGCCAGACCCTACCAAGGTTCCCGCCAAGGTGGGGAACGTAACGTTGACTGCCCCGCCTTGAATTAAAGACGTTTGACCAACCTTCGTTACTGCAGTCGGCAGTTGAACGGTTCCAGTTGAAGAACCAATCGTAATAGTTTTTGTATTAGCACCTGTACCGATACTGACCGCTCCAGTAGTGCCAGAATCAATAGTAACGATCCCGGTAGTACCAGAAGTCAAAGAAAGATTAGAAGCAGCCGCAGTTGTCAGGCTGATCGCACCTGAGCCTGTAATATTTCCTACAGAAGTAAGGTTTCCTGTTACGTTTGCACTTCCGTTAAAGGACTGGCCCCACAGGGTTCTGGAAGTGGTTAACGTAGCAGCAGAGCCGTCAATACTTGTAATGCCCGTAAGCGCTTGCGCAGCCGAAGCGCGATTCAAAGCAATCGCAGTGGTACCGACGTAAGTAGAGGAACTAGCTAACGGCCTTAAGAAAACATCCGAATCAACACTGGTAAGAGCGTTGATTAGCCGCGTTACGTCATGAGCTAACGTATTGGTTCCGTTTGGTAATTCGTATCCTTGGTGGATCGTTACGTTATCAATCGACATAATACAGTTCCCTTAAAGTTTATTTTACTGCAGACATTATCACACTGCAGGTAACCACGTGGTGGTTGCTAGGTCATAAACATAAAGCTTAGAAAGCGTTTTGTCATAATGAAGTTGACCATCGACAGGATTAAGAGGTTTTCCTGCGCTGATAGACGCCACAGCTTTTGGTGTTTGCCACGCAGACCCGTCATAAATTTTTAAGATTTGAGTGCTGGCCGTATCTAACCAGGATTCACCCTTGGATAAAGAGGTGTAGCCTGTGGGCGACAGGTTCGGAGCGGTGCTACCGATAAACGTGGGGCCGATCTTAATCAGCGTCGCGTTGGCGCTATCCGCAAAGTAAAGGCCAGGATCACCTGCATTGGCGTTCAAGGCGATCTCACCAACACCTAAGCGAGTCGGTAAGGGGCGGTCATAAAGAAGGGTGGAGCGGCGACTAAGGACTTGAACGGTCATTGTTAGTTACTGTATGTTCCTCCATCAATTGTAAACTCCTGGTTGACATACGGATCATAAATGCCACAATCCAAAGCTGTGACTGTAGCTGGATCTTCCGTGACCCCGCCCGCAATAGTGGTTCCGGCCAGTGCAACAGAATACGGAACACCATTCAAATAATTAGAATTATTTATTAATCCGTATTGGTACTCAGGTGTGTAGTTATATAAAGGTTGATCAAGCATGCCAAACTTTTCTCCCAAAAGCACGGCAACATCTATGTTGAATAACTTGCTAATTACAAAAACTAACTGTTGAGTACCGTTTTGAAGTTTTCCAGAACGGTTAAGGGTGTCGCCAATTCTTCTAATGTTGTCAGTCAATAAAGCTGAAACAAGTTCAGGCAGATAGTTAGCTGTTTCTTGCGGTAAATTCCCAGAGCCTGTTGTAGTTGTAGTGCCAACCCACTTTGTACTCATTCTTTTCATGTACAAAGTTTCAGCAGCTTTGCGCAATTTTGTGCTTTCATTGTCAAAGTTGTTATAAAACACATCTAACCCATCACCAATTGGTTTATCATTTGGCTCCAACAACCACGCATCAACAAATTGGTGACGGCGAATATTTGTTAAAGAACAGTAACCATTGGTTACATTGCTGAAAGGATAAACAATCTTAAAGGTGTCGGGGTCAATAACTTCAGTTACTGTGTACTCTCCTGAAATTGCCGAACCACTTGTAAAATCAAGTTGAATTGTGTTGTTTTTAGCAAGACCATGCTGAGTTATGGTTACCGTAATGTTTGCTTCAGCTTGAGAATATTTCCCGCTGCTTAAAACTTTGGCGTTACCTTCATCGTGGTTGATGGAAAATAAAGCAGCATAAATATGTTTGCACCACCTCAACTGGTAATAATACAGACTGTAATAAGATTTGTTAGCGGTATCTCCATAATCAGGAAGCTGATAAAAATTAGAGCTAGTAGCAACAAATCCCAAGTCATGAAAAACCCCGTTGTCATCTCTTTCATTGACCAGGTTATTGTCTTTATCTAAACGTTGTCCAGGCTTAACCGATCCAATTGGAGTAACTGGAATTTTTTCTGACGTAGTTTTTTTATATAAGTTGTACCCAACGCGCCTAGTAAAATCTTGACAGCTGCATTGATACCTCATCTCTGTTGTTAAAAACCTTCCAACAATAAAGCCACGTTCAGCCGGAACGGTAGTAACCGGTTTATTGTTTATGGTTTTAGCGCCATAACTGTCATTTTTTTGGAAAACAAGCTCTGTGTTAACATAGTCAATACTTGTCAAAGTGTACCCAACGTAATTTGTATAATCAAATCCAGCTATCAATCTACTGACAATCAACGTTCCGCCAGTAACACCGCTATCAATAGTTGTAAATTGTAATTGAGTAGTCGACGTTACAGTTACTATATATTTTTGCGAAACAACGCCACCACCCAGAACATTGGCAAAAATAGTATTACCAGTTGCTAAACCATGTGGAGTTGGACAGGTTACAGAAACTGTTGATCCCACTCGTGTGTACGAAGACGTGATGCCAGGATCACGCTCTACAGCACGATCAACCAAGCGTTCTCCAATTAAATCAGGTATTGGAGTAAAAATAGAACGCAAACGAACACGTGTTTGAGTCCACCGCACATCTGAAAAGTCAGTAGAAATTTGTACGGAAACCGATCCACTTGTTGTTAATGGTGCTGCAGCAAGACAGGTAAAAGTATCTTCGGTTCTGCCAGTAATTGGAAGTGTTGCTGTTACAGCTGTACCACTAGTAAAAACTAAGTAAATATTCTCACCAACTTTAAACCCATGCTTGGGCAGAGAAACTGTAATATTGTTAACAGATTGTACATAAGTAGCCGTCTGCACATCACTTAAATAGCGAACAGCAAGTATAGGCAAACTGTAATCATATAAGTTAATTCCGTTTGCATCCCTAATACCCACAATCTGCTCATTGGTTTCTTCACTAGTTGTAGGAAATGTAAATAAACGTGCCGGAACAAACACACCAGGGTATAACTGGTATGTGCAGTAAAAACGATAATCCCCTATGAGAGATCTTTTATCTGCACCAGAACCTAAGAAACTTTGTGTAATTGAATATAGTTCGTAACCACGGCGCCAACGTGTCCACAATGCGTCACGGTCATAAAACTGGATGCGACTTGTGTAATTATTGTTGGGCGTAAATCTAAACGGATTATCGATTGAAGCAAAATCTACTTCTTTTTTCTCACTAGGATTTTTAAATCCTTTTGATAACCCGCCGTCGAATCCCTTGGCTAAGTTGTTAAATTTATTGCTGCCAAAGGCCACAATTTAAAATTAATAGTAGCCAGCTTGTACGTTAACGTAGAATCCAGTGGTCAATGAGACGGCGCCACTAACAGCAGCGTAGATGGAGGAACCACGGGGGAGCATCAGCCCAAGCAGCTTGGGAGCGATGCCCCTGTTCGTGCTGAGAACGTTATCACTGCCTGATTGAACAACAGGGTGGTTAATAAAAGGTAAATCCTGTGCAAGCGTCAGGCTGTATGATTGGTTTTCCCAGGTTGCAGCAACGTGGCTCGTGAACAGAGGGAAAAGTTGGTTGGTATTGGTAATTGAAGAAGAGTTTGCTTGATAAAAAGCAATATCAATAGGAGGGTTATAGCTAACGTTGCCACTGGTGGTTAAGCTGCTAGCAGACGTACCAGTGAATGTGGTGGCGGTAAGAGAGGTAACAGTGATAGTTTCATCAACACCAGCGCCGCTCGTGTAATTAAGATAAACTTTATCGCCAATTAAAAGGTTGTGACCAGAAACAGCAGTAACAGTAACAACCGTGCCCGATTGCGAGTACGTACCAGCCGTAGCGGGTTGTGAATCAATATAAATGTTTACCGTTTTTCCGTATTGAAGATAAATTTCATCGATATAAGCACCACTGATTGAGGTATCTGTTAAAGCAGAGTCAACATCAAAAACCTTGGTGATGTTTCCAACTGCGGTTGGAAGGATGTTGGTTGAAAAAAGTTGTCCCGATGCAACCGTCAGCAAGGTGCTTGTGCTTGCTGGACGGTCAAGCATCATCGGTTGTTTGTTCGAAGATGAACTGGACACGCTCTTCCCTTTTAATCAGTTAATTCTATTGTAGCGCAGCTTTTTTCTTCACTTCTTTTTGACGTTTTTTCTCGGCCAACCAACGCTCCATGTACTGGAGGTCAGCCGAGGCAAATCGCTCTGGATGCTCTAAAGCTTTCTTAACCAGCTTCTTGCTTTTTGTCACCACCTTTCCTCCGGCTACTTTCTTCCATTCTAACCCGCGCTTTCTTAACTGCTTCTTTACGTTTCTCTTTGTCACCTTCTTTCTTCTCTTCAACAGAAGACTCACCCTGCTCGCCCTTCCCCTCAGCTTTAGCTTTGAAATGAGCTAAGAGCTGGGGAGGCATTTTTCCTTTTTCGGCCATGAGAAATTTTAAAACCTTTTAATATTCTAGGCTACGTAACCAGTTGCCTTCTGGGTTTGTTGCTGCTTTTCGATGTCTTCATCAGTGCGGACATCAACTGGTTGGCTGGCCCAACCCTTAGCCAAATTAAGATTTCTATTCTGTTCTTCCGCTGACATATTCTGAGATGCACCAGCCTGAGCCTGGGCATATTGACCAGCCATCCTGGTTTTTAATTCTGGACTGACTGGGGCGGCATCCATGATTTTTCCGACCCTTGTGCCGGGTCCAAATTGTTGTCCCATGATCGTTACTGAGGAATGTTGGGGGTGCGTAACTCTGCAGAACCCATCATAGATTCTGTAGGCACTGCAGGAAAACCGGTGCCACGAGTTATCTGCATATTAAGAGCTTGTCCTGCCATTCGTGGCCTACCAGGTGTCTTTCTGCTTTTTGCAAAGTTTCCTCCAGAGGGCGCGTAACCTTCATTGGGTGGTGCGTTACGTGCAACACCTAGAGTGTAACCGTCCGTTTGTAACGTTTTAACTGCAGGACGATCTCCCCTGGAAGGAACGTGATCTTCTGTGTGCCTTGGAAGATTGACGCGTTGATTGAAACTTCCGAGCGTTCTCACTACCTGTACACCCCGTTTAAGTTATTTTGCTGAGAGTTTCTTGCCAGATCAACAGGAGGAAGCGGATCCGCATGAGAACGGCTAACCTCCTTCATGTAAGCAGGATTGTTCAACTGAAACTGCGGTTTCTCAATCCCGTTATAGGCTACAACGTAAGGACAGTGCATAGTTTGCACATTGCGTTTCATGTTGAACGGGTCACTAAATCCGGAAGTTGTTATGCTGCCATCACCATATAAGTTTCCGTAGGTGACCGGAAAGCTTGGTTCGTAGCCAGGGGCTTGAGCAAACCTCATGTCATTAAAGTGCCACTGGAATTAAAAGCTGACGCCAGCATCGACAACGGATTAAAGAGGGGCTTGTCTTGCGATCCAGAATCACTCATCAATTTTGACGCGTAGTCATTTAAAAAATCAGTAGTATCTGGATTTTTTTTACTACCTTGCAAATAAAAATTGTAAGTACTTCCCGTAACACCTGGAGTTTGTTGCTGTTGAGCAATCTGTTGTCCCCCAGGCATAACGTCAGTCAACTTACCACTTGCGTCTTTTGTACGACCCGTGAAGGCCCACTCCAGTTGCTGTGGCGTTAAGTTGGCATTTTCCGCCAGGGCTGCGTGTACGTGTGTTGCATGACCCGGATCACCTGGACCAAGCACTTCAGTTAACTGACCAAGCTTCCCAAGACGGTACTTAAGTTCACCGGTTCTCTGTTGCCAAGAAATTGGTTTGCCGCCCGCATAGGCAGGAGCTACGTCAACATTTGTCGGAGCAGTAATGTCAACTGCTTTACCTGAATAGTGGTAAGAACCTGGAGCGTGACCGCCTACACGACCAGTTCCAAAAGCAGGGTTCTCTCCTACAACCCAACCATACTGTTGTGCTGCTTTTCCAAAATCAGTAATGTTGACGCCTGCCACTAGATCTCTCCGTAGTTACCGCCGCTATTGAAAGCCGCAGTCAACAATGAAATCGGATTAAACATAGATTCGGGCTTTGCTGGTTGCCCTGTTACTTTGGGAAGATAAGACGTTAAGAAATCTTTAGTGTCTTGATTGTCGCCACTCAAGTAGAAGTTGTATGTATTGGCTCCAGGATTTTGCTGTGAGGTTTGCGTAGTAGGAGGGTTGTTAGGTAGTCCTGCAGCAGTTTTTTGAATTTCGGGTAAAAACTGTTTGTAGGTTCCTGACTTAAATGTTGTCCATGCGCCAAAGCCTGAAGAATCTTTTACTTGTTTAGCAGCACGAAGATTTGTTTGTGGATCAAGGAGCTGTTCGTTGCTCTTCAACCCAAACTGTTTACGACGGGCGGGGCCGAGGGTGTCGATCATGTTGATCTGAGACAGCCCATAAGAGTTGTCGCCAGTAGCCCTATTTGTGTTGTGTGCGTACTGGTTGCCACTGGACTCAGCCTTGATGATGGCAGCCATTGTTTGCGCATCATTACCACTAAAGCCTGCACCTTGTGCAAGTTGTAGGAGTTGAGCAGAAGTCAGTGGCATGGGTCTAGGCTTAGCGGAAGCTGTTTTCGAACATAAGACGAGTGCCAACAGCAACGTCAGCTGGACCGGGAAGGGCTTGAATGAACTCAGCACCTTCCCGATTAAATCGGTACCGCGCTTGTTCAGGATTTCTGTAATTAGGAACATAGAGATGGGAAGCTAATCGATCCGTCTCGTATATATAGATTTGCGTCCAGGTTTTGAGGGTTTCTTTAAAGTCCGAAGTTGAAATCGTACGCGAAACATCACCAGCAATGTTTTCAAGACGATTCTTCGGTGTTATGAAATTATTTACACTACCCGTCATATCGGTGCGCTTTTCAGCTTCGTCGCACCGAGAAACCTGTTCGGAAATCTTGCTATACCAGAACGAATCTGGAACATTATTCACAGCCTCCTCCAATCGAGCTTGGTCGCCAGCAGGGACAGATGTGTTGTTGTATCCCAGGTGCCAGCGGACTTTCGACTGGAGGAAAGTGTCAAGTTGCATTACTTAACAACAGTGAATAATTGACGTACACAATATGTAGCGTACTCAATCATTCTACACGGATAAGATTCTCAGTGATGATCTCATCCCAATCAACGCGTTTGATTGTTTTAAGTTGATCAAGGCGTGCAAACTTTTCGCCAGACATTGAAGTTTGTAAATCTTTAATGTCGCGTGCAGTCTTCAAGCCGACACCAGGGAGAGTGTCTGCAATCTGCCGAGCACTGGCGGTGTTGATGTTGAGCCTGGTATCAAGAGGAAAAGTTTCTTTATTAGTTGGTTTTGCTGGGTTAACGCCCTCTTGTTTCAACTGTCCTGTCAAGCGTTCTTCCACTTGCAGTTTTTCAGTTGTAGCGTCCAGCTGGGGGACAAGATCGTCCTCCTCAACATAAAGGACTTCGTCTTGTGAGTCCACACACATGAAGATTCCTTCTCCGTGCATGGTGACGACTTCGAGGAGTGCTCCTGTTGGCTTGTACCGGTACAGCATTCGTAAAAGATAGTGACTACCAGTACAATACCAAGGTTTACCCAAAAGCGCTAGGTCAATAAAAAAGCGGGCCACTGGGACCCGCTTAATTACTGATTCCAGAAATGGATCAGGTGTCGTCGCCGCCCACTTGGGAAGCAAAGTCAATGAAGCCTTGGATATCATTCCAAGACACAGCAGCAGCTGCCTTGACGTAGTTAATACGGGCAAGAATGTAGGCTTTCTTACCAGCAGCAATATCAGCATCAGAGATATACACGCCGCCGCCAGAAGCGGTGGTAGCAGTGATCGCAGTAACAGTGGTAGCACGGAACGTGGTAGCCGCAGTAACTTTGTACACCATTGAGTTATCAAAGCCGGTGAGCTTGGCTGCACTGGTGTCAGTGGTAGCAGCAACAACGGAGCTAACGAAAGGAACAAAACCGCCGGTAGTACCGCCGCCAGTGGTGGCGCCAGAACCTTGAGCAACTGTGTTGCTAGAAGCTGTCAGCCAGGAGCTAGCAGCTGCGATACCGTTGAGCTGAGGCGTGGCGGTAACACCAACGGGAAGACCGCTGGAGGTGGGGCCAAACATCAGAATATCTGAAGCGTTAGTGAACTTCAGATCAGCGGTCACAGGGTCGGCGGGGAAGCCGGGGGCTGGATCAGCCGTGGTACCAGCGGGAAGGTCCTTAGCAACAGCGATAGAAGCGCCGTAAACGTAAGAAGGAGATGCACTGGAGCCAGGAACAACCAGGGTCGTGATGTTGTCACGAACGCGGTCGTCGGTACGGCGATCAGGAGAAGGGATGATCAGATCCAAGCTCTTGTAGCTAGCAGCGGCGCCACTTGCATTGCTGATCGGCACATAGGCGATCAGTTCGTAAGCAGCGAAACCAGGCCAGCCAAACACACCTTCAGAGTTGAAGGAGGAAAGGCGATTGATCTGAGCACCAGGCTGGAGAATCTGGCCAGCACCAGTTTTATAAGTTGCCATTGTTAGTTACCTCAGGGAGCGATGGTGAAAGCAGAGGTAATGAAGTCCTTGTTCAGGTTGGCGAAGCCAGCGTACAGTTGCCAAATCAGGATGATAAAGCGGCTGAAGTCATCGTTGTTGTTGATGAGAACCTGAGCATTAGGACCGCCAATACCGACGCCCACTGCTTGAGGACCGAAGAACAGACCAGGAGGAGTGTTGTAGGTCAAAGAACCATCACCACCGCCAAGATCAACAGTTGCAGTCTTGTTAGCAAAGTTAGTGGACTCGAAGAAGCGAACGCCTTCAAACACGAAACCTGTAGGCATCACGGGCTCACCAGCAACGAACATGGCTTGGCCGTACTGACCACCACCGTAGATTGCTTGGTTAGGACCGCCAGCACCCATCAGAGGGTTGCCTTGGCCCATGCCGGGATAACGCGCAACTTCGCGGAAGCCCTGGTCAGCACGGAGGTCGCGCATGAACGTGGGGTCAGCGATACAACGGTAGTAACCGTCTTGGAACACGGGAACGTTGCGCTTGCGCAGCTGACGAACCACTTCCAGAAGGTCGGTTTTAACGTTGAACTTATAACGCTCCGAAGCATATTCGGTGGCGGTGTAAGTAGAAACGGTGCCGGAGGTGCGGGAGTGACCGTTGGGGTAGTAGTAACCACCTTGGGTATCGCCAGACTGACCACGGGTTTCCGATTTGGCCATTTCGTCCAGGAACACCCGGTCACGCCAGCGACGATAGTCGTCAAGCAGGGTCAGCGAACCGATGGACTGGTGGAACATGTTAAGGTTCCCGGTGTCCAGCAGCAGGCGCTGAGCTGTCATCAGAGTCTCACGAGCGATCTTGAAGGTGCTCGGAGCGTTGGCGTTGTTCGGGTCAGCAGGGCCGGTGTACTCACGCAGAGACACCAGAACCTTGTCCTTGACAATAGCCCGGCTGCTTGCGGTACCGATGGTTTGATCCTGGGTACGCTCGCGGCTGGTCTTGGTACCAGGGTTGCCCCAGAAACGGTACCGGTCAAGTTGCACGGTCTGGCCGGGCTGCTTTGTAAAGTCGTGAACGACCACAGGTTCTGCGGCCATTTCCACGATGTAAGCCGGGTGGGGGCGATAAAGCTCCGCACCTAACAGCTTAGGAAAATCATTATCAATAAACATGTGGGTTACTCAGCGTAAAGAAGTTAGCTGACACCAGAGGACGTGAATCCTCTATGCACATGGAACGAATGTTCCACTAGTAATAATTATAACAACAACTTACTTATAGCCGTTATTAACTTCCGGGAACGTATCCACCGCCGATGACGTTACCAGGGTTGTAGTGGTTGTTGAGCATCTGGCCCATGCGGTGATAAGGGTTCACCGTTTGAGTTTGATCTTGCATTGCAATGTTCTGAGCCTGAATTTCAGGTGTCAAACCTTGTGCAGCCATTTGCTGTTGTTGCAGGGCTCCCAGTTGAGCAGCTTGTTGAGCGGAGTCCGCTGCTTTTTGTTTTGTCCGTGCTTTGGCCTTGGACTTAGCTTGTTTTGCTTTAGATGAATCCATGATCAACCCCGTGCACGTTGTTGTGCTGCTTTTGCGCCCATTTGTTGAGCGGCTGCAACAGCGTTACCAATTGGAAGTTGCCCGGTAAAAGGCATCATCCCGGTCATCATGCGCTGATCCATCGTGAGCATGCTGTCTTGCGTAATCTGAGCAGCTTTGGTGTTGTGCGGGGCCATCAGGCCGTACATGGGAAGAGGAGAACCTTGCTGGTTCAGCATCAGATACCCGTCAGACAGGTTAGCAGGCATCGGTACGGCTTGGTTGTGTGGGGAACCAATCACAGCTGTTGATCCAGCTCCACGTTGCCTGGCGTATTGGTCGCTATTTCCTGCAACCAGTTGTTCTTGGATATTGCCAGCTCCATAAGTAACAAGGTTGGGTGCCGTCATCGCACCCACGGGGCCACCAGCAGTACCAATCTGCGAAAGAAACTGGGAAGCTCGATCACCGACGCTAGCTTTTCCTGCCATATTTATAACCTTAATTTAAAAAGGAGCTGTACTCTTGTTTACTATTCTAAACTTAGTTGATCAATAAACAATTGGCATCTGAACGCCAAGTTGAGCACCCAAATCACGGCCAGCCATACGTTCACCTCTTTTTTTATTCCCACGTGCAATGGCTGTTGCAGCTGCACCAAGCCCTAAGGCTCCTGCTCCTAGAACACCTGCTCCAACGTTCTGTGCAACCTGTGGGTTCAACATTTGAACTTGCATATTCTGTGCGACTTGGGGTAGCCCCATGGCCCCCAATAAGCCATGTGTGGGAGGAATAACTTGCCGATGGTAGCCACCAAAAGGATCTTGCGCCATTTGCGCTTTCCCAGGAACTCCAGCAACGGCTGTTCCTACAGCAGAACCAATTTGTCCAAGTTTGGGTCCAACTTGAGCACCTAACTGGCCAAGGAACGCAGCAGCTTTATCACGAATAGCCATATTAACAAATAAAAAGGGGCAGCCTTTGCTACCTTTTATTTTACAAGCACTTTGTTTAGGCTAAACAGCTTCAGGATCTTCAATAATTTCAGTTTTTTTCAAACGGCTTTTTATTTTTTCTCCGGCCATCCTCAATCCCCTTCCTGCTGCTGTTGCCAAAAGACCCGTTGCGGCTGGCGCAAGAAGATATGGTACGGCTTGACTGACAGCAAGTTTCCAGTTGCCAGGGGTGCCAGCAGCGCTTAAATACTTCATCCCCCTTCTCGTTGCTTCTATTTCCGAAGCAATTAGCGGAGCTTGTGCCAAATAAGATAATCCAACAGTATTGGCTAATGCTCCAATATTGCTTTTTTTGCTTGCCGCTAACCCAATTAAGGCAGGAAGGGCCAAAGGAGAGCTTGCTAGATCTGGTGCATTTTCTTGAATGCTGCTGAAAATTCCTGGCTGCTTGTGAATTGCCCTATGCCCCAATTCATGTGCCAGAGTAAATAGATGTGCGTTGGGACCATAACTTACATAACCAGAGCCGCCCGGCTCCATGGTGTAAGATCCTAGGTTATTTGGATCATTTGATCTGTAAACTGTTGGTTTTTTTAATCCTGAAATATTTTGATGCGCTTGTATTACTTTGTTTTTTAATTCTTGCGAAGAGGGATCCGATAAAGTTAAGTAATTAGCGTGCTTTGCTTCTTGTTCAAAAGTTCTCCAAACAGCTGTAGGTACTGCTTTTTTGTTAATTAAATGTCCGGCACCTGCTGCTGCTAATGCAAACAAACTTTGTTTTACAGCATCATTCACAAAAAAAGGGGCAGCCTTTGCTACCCCTTATTCTACGTTTAGTTAATTTCTCGATAAATGGCGTTTACCCGTTTTCCGAGTATCACTCCATCACCAAGAGCTTCTGACGGAACACTTCGGGGTTAGACGAAGCTTGGTTCAGATAGCGCCAAGCGTTTGCAGGATCGCGCTCTGCCAGGGAGCCGAAGCTATTCCAGAAGTCGCCAGGGTTGCCCTGTGCTTGAGGCTGCGGAGGAGCAGGCATCTCAGGACGCTGAGGAGCCACAGGAGGAGCACCAGCTGGACGTACAAACTGTTGGCCAACTTGCTGACCGTAGACAGGAGCGTCATCGGGAACGGGGTAGGGACCGTTTTCGCCGAAGAACTCGCAGGTGTAGTCGGCCAGAACATCAGGATCAGTCAGGATGGTCTCATAAGCGCGATGCTCTTGAGACATTTCCTGAAGCAGGTTCACTGCATGGACCAACTGCTCATTGGTCTGGATGAGAGCATCCTCAATGTTGCAAGCGTAGTTGTTGAGAACAGCCGGAGCATCAGCACCGAAGTAATCAATAACCTGTAGGCTGGCGTCACTTACTCCGTTTGCGCGGAGTTGATCCGCCGTTATTTCCTGAGAAGTTTGGGAATAGTTGTTGGAGTAAGCCTGGTTGCTGTTGATCCCAGGCGAATAGGTCTGCGTCCCCTGGTTGCTGTACTGAGTTGGTGCTACCTGGGAACTGTAGTTGGCGGGAACGGTCTGCTGAGTCCCGTTCGATTGTTGACCCTGGAAGGGGAATTGGACGGGCGAACTCAGGAGCCCTACCAGGCTGTTGAACGCCGACTTGTAGGGGTTGTCCCCCTGGGGCGCTTGTGGGGCTGCCTGGTACGCTTGGGGGTACGACGCTGTAGGGTTGAACTGGGGTTGTTGGACCCCCATCTGGGCCTGCATTTGCGGGGCTGGGGCCACCGCTGTTTGGTAGGGCGCCACCCACTGCGAAGTTGTTGCCACCGAAGGTGCCTGAGCCGCCGTCTGCTGCATTACTGGAGCCGCGTAGCTGATCGGCTGGGTCTGGGATACTTGGGGTGCCGACTGGGTCGGCATTACGGTATCGGCCTGCATAGGTTACCTCTTTTTGTAGGCTTTCGAGAGTTCGGTAAAGGAAGGGGGTGAGATCAAGTCTCGGATCCGCAGCCATCGGAAGATTAGGTTGCTGCGGATGGGGGGTCCTCATTTCTTGATTTACGAGATCAATAAATGTGGCCATTGCCCTCTGTACTTCTCCCACCATCCGGAACGGGAATCCGCCGAGCATGCCAGCGACTTCGTCGTCCGTTTTTGAAGGGAATAAATACTTCAGTGCTTCTATGCTATCAACACCTAACTCCTGTAGGTTTCGAGTAAAGATCGATTGGTTAAGTTTGTCCTGTGTTGTGTCTTCATAAACAGGTCCCATCCAGCGCCAGCAAACCGTTCTATCCCCATCAGGAGCTAATCCAAGAACACCGGGGGGGATCTCTTTTGTTTCAACTGCAGTATCAATTGCTTTCTGAAGTTTCTTTTCATATACTGCTTTTTGTTTTTCGTATTTAGCTTGTAAAGCTTCGTCACTAAGATCGGCAGGAGGATCAGGAAATTTAATTCCGGAAGCGTAAGCGAGCGACTTACGGAAAATCTGCTCCTCCTGGAAAACCATTAACTCAAGGCACTTACAAACACCATAGGTATAAAGTTGTAAGCACTTTTTCTTGGCCGTTGCACTTACCCGTCCATAAGCTGATTTAATCTCCGTAGCGGTTACATTGGTAATACTAAGATCGTCGATGCCGCCTAAAGCAAGCCGGATCTCACTACGAAGCTGTTCGGCATACCGTGCCTGGTCAGAACTGATCGCATTAGGTGTAATAAAACCAACACGATCTGATGGCTCCAGGTTGGCAATAACCCGTGGAACACGCATGCCACTACCTGGTTTACCGTAATAACCAGGATGCTGACGAGTTACGTTATCAGATTTATATGTAGAGCTGGAAAGACTGAACTCTGATTGGAAGCCAGACTGACTGGAAATACTAGGGCGTTGGGAAACATCACCATCTGTTTTCTCAATAATGTCTTGCTTCGGCCTAGAAGACAGAAGAGTTGGGTTACCAAAGAACGAAAGGTTTGCCCTGATGTTTTTAACCATCTCATCATGAGCGATGATTTGGTTAGACAACCATTCAAACTCACCATGCCCGTCAGTACCAAAAGCATCGGGATTATTAAAAACTTCAACACACGGAATAAACTCCATGGTGTTGACAGTTGTGGTGGTATTTCCTAACGTGGCGTACTCAATTTCAGTGTCAAATGATAATTCTTGTTCGCTGTGACATTCTTGAATTTCAGTGGCGGTAATCCGCAACCGCATGTAGCGCTTGTCAGTTGAAAGGCCGATGCCGCCAAACCCACGGCTAGATTTGACCTTGTATGGATAAATAATGATAACTTCTTCCAGATCACCCTCTGGCGTGTAGTAGGTTCGGTACGCGTCTTTGTCGAACCAGTACAGGCGGTACGTTTTCTTGGTGGGACGAATATAGAAAAGACCTTTGCCGTATGCCAAAAACCGATCCCACATGGAATCAAGCCGGGCGTCTAGCTTGTTAAATTTGATGACTTGTTGAATAAAGTCAAACCGTTGAGTGCCAAAGTTGTCCTGATGCGGATAGAACTCGACGCCCTGACGGATGCCGAACATCTTCATCTGAGAAAGATGAGCGTTCAACAGCATGGTATCGGCGCCACCGTCCGAATCCCTGTTGACGATTGACCGGATGAAATCCTCTAGGACTGTTTTGTTTTCGGACATTCGTTAGGAGACTCTGTATCTATTATGCCTCAATTTCGTAACCGGCGTGCAGCCTTTTAAGGGTGATTACATCATCCTCCACTTCAACGTCAAAACGTTCACCTGGGGACAACCCCATGTCGTGGCACAATTCGTCGGGCAAGGGCACAACAGCAGAACCGTATGCATCCTGGTCTAATTCGATGATGTAGTATCCGGTAGACATTGTTGAGTGATTTTATAAGTTTAAATCCAGATTACTTTAACCCTAATATTCCAACTCAAGCTTACCCCTGGTCATTAACCCGTTGCAGAGCCAAATTAAGGCGTCGACGCAGTCGTCGTGAGAGCTTACGCCAAAGTTAATGATTTCATCAGTCAGGGCCTGAAACTTTCGATATTTGTTAAACACGAGTTTTCGCTGTTCAAACAGGCCCATAATCCCCCTGAAGCGTGCAACCTTGTCCCCACGGAACCCTTTGACCGCATGCCAGTTGATATTGTAAAGTCCATGGTCACCAAGGCAGATCCGTTTGAAGTCCGCTTCTAGGGAAGCTTGATAGGCGACCGCTTCAGACCAGACATCAATACTACTGGCACCAGCGTGGTACTGGTTTCCGTCTTTGTGAACGATTCCCCACTCGTAACACATCTCCATTAAAGACTCTAATTTCTCCAGGTTTCCCATGATCCGGATGCGTTTGCAATCAATGATGTGGATCTTGTCTCCAACACGTCCACCAAGGACCATAACTGTGTAATCGTTACGTTCCCTGACGCCAGCAGAAAGGTCAACACCAATTCCTAAACAATCAAATTCAGTGGAAATTTGACCTTTGACAATCAAATCTGGTGAGATCGATAGCTCACTGGTTTGAACAATTTGGTTTTGATACTGAAAACTGAAACTGATAGGAGCTTGACGACGGCGATCTTGGAGATATTCCAAAGACCACATGTCAGGCCAGTAAGAAATTTCATCTCCGATAGTGTCAACAGTGATTGCGGATTGAACGATTTGAACCCAGTCATTTACAGGTGTAAAGGTAGTGCTGTGAATGTCGTCGTGACGAAACCTAGTACCAAGACAGATGGCCCTACCGCCTTCAAACATAGTAGGAACAATAACTGAGTTCCAGTTATCTTCCATCATTTGTCGGATGTCACGGTTTTTAATATCGTCAGCACTCTTTACAACGTCATCCAAAATACAAAGGTGTGAACGTTTGGAGGTCACTGCACCTTTAAGACCTGCACAGCAGATGGTAAATTCTTCTTCACCAGTGGATTTAATTCCTGCAAACTTCCAGTCAATACTCCAATATTCATTGGAGTTGATACCTTTGGCAATCTTCACCATTGGGAAGATTTCTCTATAAATTTTACTTTCTTCAATAATTCGTTTGATTGCAGCGCTCTTGGGCCGCGCAACATCAACCGTGTAAGAAATATAAAGAATTTTTAGCGGTTTTTTATGGAGTGCGTGTACTCCAATTGACCAAGCTGTGTATAAACCAAGTACTGTTGATTTTGCTGATCCTCGTGGCGCCAGGATGTCGATATTGGGGCCGCCAATGCCAACTAAACATTCAGTGTTGTCACCGGTACAAAGGTACCGATGCCACTCTTTATGGTGAGCAGCAGGAGGCTTATCTCCAACAACATCGCAAAAATAAGCGAAGTCAGTACGAGCCCTTTCAATGTCAATGTTGGAAGTTTTTTTAACAACCTGTTGCTTTGCTGCAGCACGAGCGGTTCTGCGGTAAACGGAATAAAGACTGGTCCCTGCCATGCGCTTACCTTAGCGCACTACACTTCAAGACTCTTCTTGCAGGATCTTCGTCCACACAGCCATAGAAGCTTCTTCAAGCGGACCTTCGATAGGGTCATCACGAAAGATCAACAGCACCTCCCTGAGAGCACGGTCGGCTCCGGCAAGGATCAATCCTTGTTTGTCGGTTAGGTGCTTTTCATCATTTAATTGTTTAATGGTGCCGCGAAGCTCTTTTTGTAGCATGGCAATACGTGAGGCTCCCATATCTTGTTTGATCATGCCAAGATCAATTGCATCACGGAGTTTGGAAATATCTTGCTGCATGGAGTCAATCTCCATTTCCATAATTCCGTTGAAGTTCCTTTTCTTGAACTCTTCTTTAGACCACTCATCACACTCCACGATGGATCCTACGTTTCCCAGGAACCGGGAATACAAGTACATCTGAATTGGAGAAGAAGTTTTCTTACAGAAAGCAAGAAAGGATTCTCGGTCTTTTTCAGTTAAAGACTGAATCCAGCTCCGCATTGAGAAAAAGCGTCAGGTATTTATTGTAACGCTTTTTATTCAACAAGTCCTGGTTGTGCTGAACTGGGCTGTGAGGCGCTAGGGCCACCCATACGGTACGCGTCTTGCGCCCAATCATGCTGCCGACCTGCAACGTAATTCTGCTGCATGTTCTGTTGCAGATTTGTCTTACGGGTTTCTTTACCTTGCGTTTGGTATCCGAGACGCTGTTGCTCGCCCTGGGTTACAGTTGTCTTGCGGGTTTCTTCCCCAGTGGCGCCGACAGTGGCACGTTCTTGTTCGCCTTGGGTAGCAAGGGTTGCACGGGTTTCGCCACCAGTGGCTTGAGTTTGGCGGATGTCTTGGGTCGTGAAGAACTCTTTGTTCTGCTGATCCAATTGAGCGCCAAGTGTCATGTTAAGGCGCGACTGAGCACCGGAGACTTCGTTCAACGCCGTTTGAGTTTGCAATGACTGCGTTGGCACTGCAACGGGAGCCGGTGCTGCGGGCGGCGGTGGAGCGGGTGCAGGTGAACGTTTCGTACCCATGACAGTTTCGGTTCTTAATTAACAGTATAACAAAAAGATTTAAATTAGGCAGTGCGGAACGTTGTCCCAGCGTAGCCACGAGCAAACTCTTTTGCTGCTAGTGCCTGTGCGGCTGTTGCCCGGTCACGTTCTGCTTCGGCGCCAGCAGCAGAGGTCATTTGGCTTTGAGCAACTGCATTGCGTGCGGCTTGGGCCGTAGGTGTCTGTTCTTTAGTAAGAAGAAACTGTGTACTGGCCGCAAGGTTGCGGGCAGTTGCTTCAGCTGATGCGGCACTCAGATACGGAAACAAATCCGACATCTGTTGGCGAGTTGCTTCGGCACCAAACTTGGCTTGTGCTTGAGCTTGTTGCAAATAAAGGGGTTGTAACTGTTTTTCAAGTTCAACCTGTGCTTTTATTTTGTCAGCATAATCAGAGGGAAGCGCAGAAACAGGGGGCAGAGTATATGCAGGTGCCTGGGTTCCGCTAGCATCTGACCCATAACCAGTAGCAGGTTTAAATTTACTGGCATTCAACCAATCTTTTGCAGTCCCAAAAGAACTAGACCCTGCAGGGTTGAAATAAGGGAAAGAGGAACCAGTCATCAGCTGTACTGATATTGTGCTGCCAATGCGCTGCCCATTTGTGAAGCTGCGTTAACTCCCATTTGCTGAGAAGCACGGAGACTGCTACGGATCGCATCAGCTTGGGTATCAATATTAGAGCGAATCTGAGCTGCTGCCAGGTTGCGCTGCATTTCGTCTTTCTTTGCTTGAGACAGTACTGGGTACTGGAGGTTGATCAGTTTTTGCATATTCCTGATCTCAGTGTCCATATCTTTTTCAGATGCCAGGCGACCAGCGGCAAACGCTTTGTTAGGATCCATGACATCTAAAGATCCCAACTGACGATTAATACCCTGGAGATCGGAAGGAACTGCGGGAACTGGAGTAAAAGGTCCGGGCTGTGCTGCGCCCAAGCCTGGAACTCCCATTGCACCGCCAGCCCCAAGGGCTGCTTGAGCTGCTCTTCCGGGACCACCGGCTAATCCAGCGGCAAACCCAGGAATCGCCATTCCAGCAAGGCCAGCAGCTCCGGTGCCTGCAAATTTAGCAAGTTGACCAGCTGTAACGGCTTGTGCCGGTCCAACAAGTCCTAGGGCTTGGCGTCCGGCTGTAGCTGCTTTTGTTAAGCCGCCTGCTAGAGGGGCAAGCAGCCCTGTACCTTCCAAAACCGTGCCTGCCATGCGACCGGCACCTGGTACCAAGGCACCCAAGCCGCCGGCAAGTGCAGCCCCGCTAAGGGTCTTGCCCAAATCACCTCCGCTTTGCTGATAAGCTTGGAGACCTCCAAGAGCAGCGCTACCTAATACCCAGGGCCACATAATTTAAATCCTCTTAGTAGTTATTTTAGTAGAGATAAGCTTTTGTTTTAATTAACCAAATGCTCCGCCAGCAGCACTACCAAGAGCAGGACCAAGCGCCATACTTGCACCACCAGTTACAGGAGCGAGAGCAATACCAGCCACGGTTCCTAGGATGCCTCCAATAGAACTACCTAAGCCGCTCTTTTTCCCTTCAATTACAGTCGGCGATTGTGGGTAAACAATTGTCAAATCACCACTTTGAGAAACACCGCCACCACCACCGCCAGCAAAGCCACCACCTTGTCCATACCTATTTTGTGCATAAGAACTTAGTTTATCGCCAGCAAAACGAGCAACGTCTCCCCAAGGGGATTGTTTTTTATTCTGATTTAAAGTTTTATTGAATCCGTAAGGATCATCACCTTGTGGAATTTTTGACCAATCAGTTGAGGTTGAATTGCTACCTGGAGTGGGGTCTGATCCAGAGTCCCAATACTTAGACGTATCATTGCCAAAATTAAAATTCCCACCGCTACCGGAAAAACCAGAGCCAAAAGAACTACCGCCGCCGCCGGAAGATCCTGAAGAGTTAAGCCAACTACTTGTATCAAATCCCATGATTTATTTAATATGAGGAACAAGTTGTTGCCAGCTTTGCGCTTGAGGTTGGCCTAAAGCTGTGCTGGCTTGCTCCAGGGAGCCATGTTTGTGCCTTAAGTATTCTACAGGGTTTTCTTTTTTAATTCGACGTTCTGCAGATTTTTGAAAGAGTTTTTTTGCAGCATGACCAACAGCTGCAGCAGTAACCGCACCAGCAGCCAAAATTGCAGGTTCAGTATATCCACCCAGTTTTTCTGCAATCTGTACCCCTAATCCTTGTTGACCACTTATCTTTACGTTAGCAAACCCAGGGTATTGTTTTTGTTCTAAATTGTAATTTCCTTGCACATCTGTTCTTGCCGGTTCAATTTTTAATTTTGGTTCAGCAGCGTACGTTAACGCTTTAATTGCACCAAGACCAGCAGCTGTTCCCAAAGCAGCACTAGCGGTAATGGGAACACCTTTTAAACGAATCTCAGGATCATTAAGGCCACGTGCGGTACCGCGAATAACGCCACCAAAAGCAGAAAAAGATTGAGATTCTGGATCAATAATAATGTTTTTTCCGGCTTCCGGTTTTAACGCTTGATAACGACGGTACTGAACAAACTCAGATGGCGCCACGTCAGGACGTTCTTGTTTGAATTCTTGATAAGGCAGAAGTTGGCTCTTCTGGCCAAGCCCATAACGCATAGCTGCTTCCAACGCTGCAGATCTTGTTTTGCGACCGGAGGGGTCTTCTTCTTTGGAAACAGGCGCAACAGCCTTATATCCTTTGGGGCGTAATCCTTCGGTGATAGGGCCAATTTGACCGCTCATCGCCCCAATGCAATCG
>Ga0209298_10000020_pt1 | contig 91834 bp, 143 predicted proteins | sample S_140806_EF_Meta_FD_187325 | JGI IMG/M metagenome (GOLD analysis project Ga0209298, IMG submission 187325) | Freshwater microbial communities from Lake Simoncouche, Canada to study carbon cycling - S_140806_EF_MetaG (SPAdes) (version 2) | ecosystem: Environmental > Aquatic > Freshwater > Lake ... | reverse complement strand
CACATTTCCTCGGACAACAGATTTCACATGGGCGGTAGTAGCCGCTTTGGTGGAGTCATCCGTTGCTGATGCAGTCGTGCAAGTAATTGCACCATTTACATCCAGCTTGCCAATAGGCGTCCATCCGCTTGCGATACCGATGCCAACGCTGCCCGCTGCGTTAATGATAAATGCAGAAGTGTCAGGGGAGGTTTCATCCTCAACCACAAGGGCATTGCCGGTTCCGAGCTGCGAAATCGTAAGTTGATTTGCCGAAGACGTGCCGGAAATTGCCACACCAGCAGAGAAGGTGTTGAATTGGTTGGCTACCGCAGGGTAGTAGGACACTCCGCCTGTCTTGTAGCCCAACTTGGGTGAAGCCGCATTAGTAATCCAGATGTCTCCGTTAACCGCCGCAGTCGGCGATGAGGAGATTGCCGTTGTCCCAAGGTTCAGGGAAGGCGTGTTGGTATCAACGGGGGTGGTGGTCACCTTGCCAGTAAAGCTTGCACCCGATAGGTTTGCCTTAAGCGCCAATGCCGCCGTAATGTCTAACTGATTGGTCAGAGTCCCTGCTATCGTCCCCCAAGAAGCACCGCCAGCTCCAGAAGCAGATGTAGTCTGACGCGTCCCATCGCTGAACATGATGCCCCCGGCATCGACCTTAATGGCCGCTATACTGTCTGCGGAAGTCCCGACACCAACCCTGCCCGCATTGTCGATGACGAATGGCGTAGCGTCTGGGTTTGCGGCGTCCTCGACCAGCAACGAATACCCCGTTGCGCTTGTCGATAGGTTTGTGATGCGAAGAGCTGGCGTTGTTTCGGTGGTGGCCGATGTAATGACCTGTGGTCGCGTGAAAGAATTAGTGTCGCCAAGGTTGGCGGCATACTTGACCCCAGCAGTAGTCCTGAACCCAAGCTGAAATTGTCCAACCCACACATCGCCAGCGACTGTGGTGTTAGGTGCCGATGTTGAAGAAAGCGCACCAACATTAAGTCCGGCAGAAGATGTAGAGCAGGGCGCAACAACCTTGCCATTGAAAGTTGCCCCCATAAGCGAGGCATATCCAGTAGAAACAAAATTGGAGACATAGACCTCCGTCGCATATCCACTCAAGTTGGATACCGTAAGAAAATTGGAAGGGTTGCTCGATGGGTAATAGGTCGAAGCTGCGGTTGCCGATGTAAGGTATGGCGCAAGGGCAGAGGAGGTAATATATCCCTGCGAGGTTACATAAGTCTCCGTGGCATAGCCCGTCAGGTCGGTAGTTGGAATCAACTCCCATTGGCCGTTCTTACGGCCATACAGGTTGCCGTCCACATTGGCTTCTTGGATGTAGCCGTTTGGGTTAGAGGCATCATACTTATTATCGAGCGCGTTCTGTAAGTCGGTCTGCGACGAAAGAGTGCCTCCTATGTTTCCCCAATTAGCAGCTACATCCAAGCCAATAGCCACAACGTTGCCTGCGCCCGTCTTTGTGTAGCACAGTCCGGTAGCCGTGTTGATAGCGATTTCGCCAACTACAAGGTCGCCAGCGGTGGGGACTGTTGTCCCCCGCTTGTGCTTGATGGGCAGCTCCATCTACTTAGGACTGAACCGGAGGAGTGGTCGGAGCAACCGGCTCAACAATCGTTAGACCCAAGGCGGTGATTTCGGCGCGAAGCTCTGCTTCCGTTGCTTTCGAGAGAAGGGTCAAGTAAGAATTGGCCTTACCACCGAGAGGAAAGTCCTTGAGCACAAAGACCTTCTTGGAGGTCGGCTCGTAAAGGGCGTTCCATCCCTTCGGGATGTCGAAAGCGGGCAGGGCGGGCGTCGTAGGTGTATCGGTCATAGTATTCTTGGAGGTGTGTCCACTCAGGAGGTGAAGTGCTTGATGATTTTGACGGGAATAGTATCCGTGTAGATGACCCTGCCCGAAAGCAAGGTGAACTTAATGTCCCAATTAGCGTCGCCAATCTTCCATCCGGCTGTTGCCGAGCTGATGTTGAAGGTAAGGACGGAGGTGTCAGGGATAGTCACCACTAGGTGATGCTCTACCGCGTCGTTGGTCACGATGGAGGAGGCAACCGTAACTCCCACCAAGTCAGTAAGACCAAGGCTCTGGGCAATGGACGCCGGCACGTCTTCCGTAAAGGTAGAACCTTGCTTGATGACTCTCTGTGAGTAGGGCGATGTGGTCATTAGAAGCTTCCTCCGTCTATCTCTGTGAGAGGTGTCCACCCAGCGTTCTTCCGGCCGTAAAATACTCCATTAGAGGGTGCATCTGGAATGGTCGCCACATCCAGCACGATAGGGCTGTATGCGTATCCATCAATCATGTCATTTTTAATGACGCACTCTGTCATCAGGATAGTCTGCTTCGTTCCGCTTGTGGTTACTTCGATTTCCAATGAAGCATCAACGGATGCGTCTCCCGAAAGTAGGTATTCAACCTCGGCAGAGTTAAGATTGAGAGTAGCCGTAAAGCCCTTTCTTGGCTTTAGCCCCGACGCGTCAATCGACAACTGATAAGCAAAGTTGACCGGAGGGACTTTGAAGTTCGCAACTTGGGCATAATAGGCCGTGTCTGGCGGCAGCCAATCTGGGTAAAAGCCCCAAATGACATCATAGACCCCATCGCCAAGGGCTTTAATCTTGGGCTGAAAGTAATCAGACGTTGCATACATCTTGTTGGCCGTAACGTCGGCCGCAGATGCCACATACTCAAAGTCGCTATCTTGCGCGACAGCCGGCACAACTAGGCTCGTAACACTATTCCAAGCATCTACTGTGGTAAATTGACCAGCAAGACCCCAATTGGCTTGAAGCCTCCATGCTCGCCATACGTTTGGCGTTGTCGAAATTGTCCAGCTGCCGATGGAAGGGGCGGGGTTGAACTCGATACGTTTGTAGCCGAGGCCGATTGTCTTGATGGTTGCCGCTACTGGCTCAACAGACTCAATGCTGTCCCATTGAGTTTGATAGACTACCGGTGATTGAGCAACTTTAAGAAAGAACGTGGCGCGGTGAGTAGAATCTCCTGCTCTTATTGTAATGAGCTTGCCATAAGAGGTTGGGAAAAGGTCAGAGGTTTCCACCGTCATTGAAGTCTTACTTCCGGTTGTGCGATACTTGATTTGGACCATTACCGCCGACAGGGGCGTGACATCAAGCCCGCCTTCTGCCAAGATTGTAGGGTTCAGGTTCAATGCCGTTTCAATGGCATCCGCTCCGGCTCCTGCCGCCAAGGTGGTTTGGTTTGCGCCCACCGTAATCACATAGTTTCCTGTGAGCGGTGCGGCGTCGCGCCGTCCTATGGCAAGCTTGACAGACGCGTCTACCGGAAACTCTATTTCAACCAATGTGTCATCTACCGCCTTACACAGGTGCAGCTCAATGTCCACAGAATCGCCTTGGGTGAAATTAAGGCTTGGGGCATCGGCAGAGAGATTAAGACTGTCATACACATTTCCCGTTGTAGGCGCAATCCATAACTGTTTTTTACTGTTGGCCATGTGCTATTGGCGGTTGTCAAGCCAGCCGAGCTGGAACGTAGTAACTCACTCCATCTTGGGTAATCAAAAGCTCACGAGGAAAGTAAACATTTGTAAGGTTAGTGGGTGCCCCCGTAGGCACTTCAATACCCAAGCTTAAATACTGTTCTGGCAAAAGGTTAATAGCAGCATTGAGCTGTAGATTTACGTAGACCTGCGTGGCAAAACCGGTAATGTTGTTGGCCAACAGCGTTGCCACCCGGCTTTCGGTAACAAGAGGGTTTATGTCAGAGGGCGCGTTTGCGTAATCCAAGGCGGCTTTTTGGCCAGCGGTTGGGACGTTCGCCTCCTTGTTTGTCTGAAAGAGCTCTAGGGTAGCCAGCCTGCCTTCTAACCCATCAACCTGCAATGTAGTATGAGTGTGGTTAAAGGCGGCAAAGCCGTTTATCCGCGTATCGTAACCAGCAAGGATGGTGTCCAGTCCCGTAATTGTGGATGTTGGCTGCGTGTGGTAAACTGCTGCCTTGGTTGTTTGTAGGTTTGCTATGTCAATGGTCAGCAATCCAATGTTTGTGTTCTGGGAATCCAGAGTGCTTTGAAGCCCCACTATGTCTGCCGGCAAGTGCTGATGGACAAGGGTTGCGTAAAGCGCATCAGAAGCGCTCCGGGTCAAGAATAGGTTAGTTGCAGACGGCGTGGCTGCGCCCTGAATGGCTTCAAGTTCGGCGGTGGATAGACTGCCTCCTGAAATTAAGAGTTCAAGTTCTGCATCCTTGGCTACTAGGGCATCAAGACTCGACGCTCCCAGCGCTCCAATGTTGTTTCTTGCCTGAAGCTTCTGTCCGGTTGTAAGACTTTGAGATGTGTCATAGCGAACAACGCTGTCCGCAGGGATGACATCACCAAACTGAACCAGCTCGTAAACATCGGTGTCAATCAGGTCGTTGACAATGTAGGATTGCGCTTGGACAATCGTGAGTCGTTCGCCGGCAAGCTCGACCTCAACCTCCATTACGGCATCGACAGAGGATTGGCCAGCAAGAAGGGCTTCCACCTCCATTGTGTTAAGACTTAATAGGCCAACCTTGGTCGAGAAGTTTACGATGTTGCTGTTCGCAATCGACATGCTCGAAATTACTGGAGCAGGAACTGGGAAGGCCGAAAGCCAGATAGAAATTGAGTATTCAAGCGGGCTTCGCTTTGTGCAAGCAATGAACCAAATATTATTCCAATTTGTCCCCCGCTGAAAGGCTGCTATGATGTTAGTAGCATCCAAGGAGTCAATTGCGATAGCCTCTGTAACGCCAATCTTGCCTCCCGTTGCCCATACATAGCTTATGGTAAAGCTACCACCCCTAGGTAACTTTGAGAAGTTGAGAACAAAGGTCCTGATAGCACCAACCGTGGACTCCAATGCAATTGTTAGCAGAGCAGGTTCCGCATCCTCCCAAGTATTGCACACGGCAACCGGGGATTGTTTGACGTGAACGGTGTAGATTGCCGAGACGCCAACAGCTCCGGCGCGAGCAAGATTAGTTCCAATAGAGCAGGCAGGGAGAAGGTCGTTAGTGGCTACGGCCAAACTTGACGCCAACACCCCAGTATTATTCCACACAATCTTGTAGGTATTAGCCTGCCGAACAACAGTAACCCCGCCTTCTGCAATAATGGACGAAAGGGCATTAAGCTTGGCGGCGGCCGCAATGCCGTCTGCATTAAACGGTATGTCAGCGGTAACCTGACCGCCATAGGACAACGCAAAAACCCCAGCATCGGGAGCTGCATCAATCAACCCAATTGCAAGGGTGATGTTGGCTGCCGCTGGCCAAGCCACTTCGTCGTGGACTAGCCCTGCTTGATTTACATCCTTGAGCCAATGCAACTCTACGGCAACAGTGTCGCCCTGCGTTAGGCGTATTGAATCAACCGTTCCTGTTGACTGCCATTCGTCTTGGAGGGCATTCTTTGAGGAGTTTGCCCAGAGGACCAAAGGCGAACGGATGAGTGCAGGGATGGTCATTGCTTAAATGGCCCTATGTCAATCACGGCCCCGGCGGCTCGCCACCAGAGCTGGGGTAACCCCGATACACAGGACCGAAGATTTTGTTAATCTTCACGTCAACTAGTTCGAGGGTTGTGGTTTTGGTTTTAACGACTCCGGGATGGGTGCCAGTGCTCTTTCTAGTAGGGTGCTCATAATAACCCCACCCAGCAGGGTCTGAACCACGATACGGTCCAGTGCCCGCTTTGTAAACGCTATCCTTCCACTGAAAGGCAACATAAGGCTCTGGCTGACCCTGTGTCGATGTGTGCTCATAGGTTACGATTGATGTTACCGTCTGGCGATATGGCCCATGTGCCTGCCAATCGCGTTTGTCTTCGACGCTACCAGATTGCACCGAATCTCCACCATTTCCAACTTTGTAGATTTTGTAAGCGGGCAACGTGGACTCCCATAACCAGCGCGAAGGGACTTTCTTGGGTTCTTTTTCTGTCCTGCCGGGGTCAGTGTCCTTTTGGAAGTAATTATCATCAAACTTGGGTTCAAGTTCTTGATTGTCTGGCCAATTTAATTGAACCTCGTATCTTTCGACATCCCACTCGGCTGTATAGGTCATATTGCGACCTCCTTGGTCATACATGGTTTCTTGAACGTGCTTTCTGAACAAGAGCTCGACAGTCACGAACATCCCCGCGTGCGTCTGCTTGTAGCAGGGCAAGCGAGCCTGACGAAGGAAATAGAAGTAGGTTGTTTGCATTACCGTCGCTTCATTGACGCCGGTAAAGCCGTTTGTGTAATAGAAAAGAAACCCGCCGTCGGTATCCAGCCAATTGGGTGCTGCTTCGCATCTGTGATTCATTTCCGTCTCCCCAATAAGTCTCGCTTGGTGCGTGTTGTAATGGTCTGGATGGATTTCCCACCCCGTAGGATAGTTTGCCAAGGTTGCCCACTCTGGGCGCACCGTTGGGCATGGCTGAATAAAATAATTGATGACCGGAAGAACGGCGGCGGCTCCACCAGTCTTCTTAAAGCCTCCTCGCACGTGGAGCTTGTATTCCACGTCCTCAACGTCGCCTTGGGGACCAGCGATTGGAGTGATGTCTAATGTAGCTCTCTCAACAATAGGCTCAACAGGCGTCTTGACCTGAAAACCCCCTGCGTCGGTTGCGGTAACGATGACCGGCAAAGCTACCATTGAGGCATGAACAAAGTCCGTCGGGACAAGGGTGTTCTTGTTAAAGATGTAAGTGGTATCCAGCAATGCCGCACTCAAGAAAGGTGGCGACAAAGCGTCAGGCTGCCCCGGAATGTTAATAGCCTGCAACGCGGACACGACTTCGGTGGGACGCTCAGGATGCCAGACCTTGTTCTTTTGCCGGCATAGAGTCCTCCAAAGGTCGTTTGCAGAGTAGTGATGCACAGGCATCGTGAACCAAAATCCGTGAATGTATGGCGTGGTGTAATACGGCACATAGGTGCTCGTTCTTTGCTCATACTTAGACAATTCCTCTTCGTGCTGCGGGCTTGGATTTGCGGTTCTTGGAATCCCCTCGTCGGTAAATGTAGCACCGCCAACATATGCACCCGGCTCAAACATCGGATACAGCTCCTTGTGCATACCTTGCCAGAAGTAAGCATTGTAGTTTCCGGTTGTCGGGTCTTTTTCTAGGTTAGACTCATTGACTTCGGTTTCAGATTGAAACACCTGACCGATGCGGAACTCTGGCTCATTGTAAAAGTTGGCGCTTTCGCAACGAATACCCCACCCATCTGCCCAATGCTGCGACGGCTTGTAGCGGTAGCGGGCATACCAAGTGTTTGGGGCATCATCAGCACCATCGACCTCTATGCGAACATTGCCATCACCATAGCACTCTGGTTTCAGGTCAAATTGACGGTGGGTGAAGACTGAATCTGGCGCCGCCCCTTCGGAGGGTTGAAGGTTAGTATGTCTGCCCTCCCAATAGCGCCGATTGGTTGGTCTAGGCTTCTTCCGGTAGCAAGGATAAGGTTTCTTCTTCTGGTATGAGCCATACTTGAACTCATCCGTGAACTTAATTTCCCATTTTTCCTTCATCCCGTAAGGACGCTTCCAGACAATGTATTCAAATACAGTTGTCCAGCCTTCGAGGACGGTTTTTACCAATTTAAGCTCGTCGCAAGAATACTCATAACGAGGAGCAACATCGGTGATGTAGTTTCCGTAATAAGTAGAAATCTCATGCCTATCGTCACTGTTGTAATATTCATCTTGCAGGTTCCATCTCACCGTTGCCGGAGTTAGACGATTGTCGAGGAAGACCGCTTGCCGCCAATTATTGTAGCTCCATTCTTCTGTTTTAGTCCATGACTCACCCCAGTGCATTAACTTCCCACAAATCTCTACTTCTAGGTTAGTGTGTGGGTTAATTTGTTTTGGACAAGGACGGATGAGATTGTTGTTTTCATCATACTGCAAGTCCTTGACCCGCCAGACTCTTTCGGTAATCGTATACCATCTTGTAATTAACCCGTTGGGGTCAAACGGCCCCCCAAAGACGCGTTTCTCACACTTAACTTGACGAGGAAGCTGATACTCTACATATTCTGGTAGAATTACTGGGTCAGTTCTGTAATTAGTTGTCCGATTGTCCTTAACTTCATTGGCGGCCTTTGATGGCGCAGGGCGGCCTTCGTAACTGTTTGGACTCCAAACTGCTATGTCCATAGTAGATATTCCAATCCTGTTGTCATACGTAGCACTGCTTTGATTGTTTCCACCCGGCTTGCTATGTAGGAAAGAACCTGCAACCAGAGTGCTATGAGCAGCGAGCTGCCCAGCAGCCATGTTCCAAGGATACTCGTATGGAACGTTAAGCCATTTGTTTGGAGTGCCATCGGTTACCCAATACCAGCGACGCCAAGGTTCGAGGCGAGCGTTGGTGCTATCCCTAGGGGTTCCGGGAGGGTTCTCCGTCAGAGTTTCGTAGTCCGTCCCCCAAGGAAGCTTTGGATTCCACTGCGTGTATGTTGGGGAAAGCCAAGAGAGTCTCTTTTCGAGCTCGTTCTTTGTCCATGCCGCAATCAGTGCCGCCTTGCCAAGGGGTCCTAGGTAAGGTAGCTTGATGGTGCTCACACTCGGAAGAAGTAGTATGAAGCAACAAGGTTGCTGTATTTACGGCGCTCTGCCCAAACCGATGTAGAGACGAATTGCTTGGCCTGCGCAACCCACTTGGTGACGTTTTGAACCACGTCCTTACCATTGACCTGAACCGTGACCTGAAAGGTCTTCTGAACCGAAAGCATAACCCCGATAAGAAGAGTGCCTTCGTCGTCCTTGTCATAAGTCTCTGGATTGTAGTGATAGTCTCGGCGAGCCTCTACCTTGTAAGGGAAGCGTCCACCATTCGCTTCAAGTTCTGAACCCGGCTTACAAGCCAGATAGATGAACATTGGTCGAGCGCCAGCTCCGGGAGAGTATGTCCAAGGACTCTGCTGATAAAGATATATGCTTGTGTTGTCATACGTAGGCATCACATTGCACACAGTTCCCGGAACAAGATTGACCGTGTATGAGCCATTCTGGAGTTGCTCCAATTTAATCTTAAACGGATAGTCGAAGACATCTGGCAACTCGACGTCGGGCCATTCAATGTCTGGCAGCTCTGGCAACTTCCCTTGTAGGTCAGGTCCTCGCGCAAAGATGTCTGAACGCACACCTTGGACGATGATTGCATTGGGCGTAACCGTACAAACAGGATAGACGTTTTGATTCTTCTTTCTAGTAATCGGGCTTATGTAAGTTCCTATGCCATCTGGGGTTGCCGAGTGCCTCAAAAAGGCTTCGCCTTTGATGGAAAGCGTAAGAATGTTGTCAATGAGGTTTGAGAAAATGTTGTATTCTACCTCGATGTAGTAGTATCCGGCCAAAAAATTGCATGTCAGGATGCCAGTTGAAGCCTTGATAGATGCGGAATCGGCCGCGTCAGCTCCGGGGACTTCAAACTTAACGTTGTTGCCAGAGAAAATAGCACCTTTATTAATTCCAGCATCTCTGAAACCATAGCTTGAAAGAGGTCGGAACTCATTGGTGGTTCCATTAACAAAGACGTTGCCGACGTTAATCAAAAGCTTTTGCCCAGAGCGCACACAGTGCCACGGAGAACGTAAAGAAGCCGTCTGGTCTTCAATAGTCATTGTTGACCTTCTGCCATAGGTATTGACCTCATAGCCAGCGCCCAGACCAAGGCTTATCTTCTCAATCGCCGAAGACAGATTGTTGATGTCGGATGCTTTGATTGAATCTCCTTCCGAAACAAAGGGAAGATTAAGACCAACAGGAGCGCCAGAGCCTCCCGCGCCGGTATTAGGAGCTGTTGCCATTTTTAAAGAGGTTTGGGGGGTGTCTTGTTAGTGTAACCACCGCTACCGCCAGATTGCGAGCCAAAAGCAGGATAAATGTATTGATTCCACGGCTTGCCGTGTTCCGAAAGCTGCCACTCGCAAGACACCTTGTAAACGATGCCAAATGGTGTCACGTTGCAGCTCTGCAATAGGTAATTTGCCGCGCCCTGCGGGAAGATTTCTATTGGGCCATTTGGGGGTCTTGAAGACGTTGTGGACAAGTTGGCCATAAACTTGTGAACAGTATCCACTCGCTTGGTGTAAAAGCTGTATTTGATTGAGGCACGAGGGATAAGATACTTGCTCACGCCAGCAAGGTCGCCCGGAGAGCCAATTGCAAACTGTTTGAACTTGTTTGAGTTAGGCTCGCACTCGACCCAAGTCTTCCAAGTAACCGAGTCGATTGGGTTTGGTCCCTCGCCGCCCTTTAAGACGGCAAACTCGGCAATGCGAGGATGGAACAGGATGGACGTCTCTGCCGTGTTAGATGACACATCCCACTCTGGCTTCGTAGGGTCAGTCAGGAGTCCAATGTAATCCGTCGTAACAACTGCTTTGCCATTTCTGCTGAAGGAAATCGAACTCTTGTATGCCCCCATTCTGCTATCCATTGGGTGAGGATTGCCCTTTGGGGGGACTGGTGCGCCGGTTGGAGAAACCGAGTCCCACATCTTTGAAATCGTCCCCTGCAATAGGCCATATTGGTCCTGCGTGTAACTGTAATCTGGCTGTATGAGATTACTTACTGTGCCCTGATTCTTTCTGGCGATAGCTCCGGCTACAGGAAGCGGCGGACTTTTGGCTTGCGGGTCAATCGGCATAACTTTGTTAAATTGTCATCAAGATTCGTAGTCTTCCGGAGGGACGTAATCCGAACTAGGCGCGTCTTCGGTTATGAAGCTACCGTCGTGAACAGAACCGCTGGAGTCCCGATAGTAAGGGCTTGGAGCAGGCTTGGAGGGAACGGAGCCCTTTGAGGTGGAGTATGCTGGGGTCGACGCCTTGCTTGGCGCAGTGCTTACTTTGTCTTCAACCCCAATCAACCGCTTGAGGGACTTGTCCATAGATTGCAGTAGGGGTGAGTGGCTTTTCAGGGTTTCAAGCTGGGCGATAGCCGTGTTTGCCGTTTGGCCGACAATCATACCACCACCGCCGATAGAACGCATATCGGACATAACCTGCCATGCGGGAGTGCTGGCTGCCTTAAGCATTGCGCCTTCGGCCTTGCCGGCTTGCCCCTCAACCTTGCTGTATGCCTTATCTAGGATGTCCTGCTCCTCCTTGGTGATAGTTTTGCCACCCATACTACCCTCCGACTCGGCATCGGCTTTCAACTCGTTGTATTCCTCGTAATACTGCTGGAGCTTATCGAGCTCAAACTTGAAGGACTCTTCATTGATTTCCTTCTGGGTCTTGCCCTCCATCGCCATGTATTTGAGCTTACGCTCATGACGCGTGCGGTCCATACCGGACACCTTGTCCCCAAACTCAATGCCCTCGGTTATTTCTTTTTGTTGTAGGGCTATTCTTGCCTTCTTTGCGGCATTTTCATTGTCAATCTGGGTGGAGTAAGCAGCTTCATAGTCCTTCTTTGCACCCTCGGATTGGGTCTTTAACTGGTCCACTAGGTCTGTTGCCGTTTTCCACTTGAGGAACTTTTCCTTGGCAGACCCCTCAACCACCTTACCGTCGACAGTAGTGCCAGCGCGGTCTTCATCCTTGGTGAGAACGTCAAGCTTGTGCTCTTGTCCTTTGGGGACAAGCTTCCAATTGCGGGTGGCAGCAGCTTCGGCTTGCGCAGTTTTAAGAGCCGCATCAATGGCGTCCATAGCCGCCTTCTTAGGGTCAACTTCTTCTGCCTGATAAGCGACTCGTTCCTCTTCCGTGACTTTTGCCCGGAACTTGAAGCCAGCCATCTCTTCGGTTTCCATCAGACGGGCGTTCTCTTTCTTTTTAAGAGCGCGGGCGGCTTGCTTGGCTTTCTTCGCCTTTTGGGGGGCATCCACGTCCTCGACTTGCTTATTATACTGCTCTTGGGGCTTTATGCCCTCGATGATTTTGCCATCCTCCACGTAGTGCGTCCCGGACATGCCTCTTGCATCAATGAAAGACTGAAGAATAGGATTAAGCTGCTGACCGACGTAAGCGCGGGTGGCCTCGGCTGCCTTGGAATCCTTCTGGGCCTTGCCAACAAGGTTGCCCTTTGTTTCCAATTCTTTTTGTTGTTCTTTTAGGTGTGGAATCATCCCCACATTGACGGGCTTACCGTCAGCAAAATACTGTTCCAGCGTCCTCGTCGAGCCATCGGCGTTTTTGCCGTAAGTCAAAGTTGACGTGCCGGCTGTAAGCTCACGATAGCGTCTTGCCGCAGCAAACTCTTTTTTACCCTGTTCGCCACCGGAAAATCGACTCCAGTATTTAGGCTTTGTGCCAGCGTCATCCGAAGCCTGCAAATCCCAAGGATTAAAAGCCGCATTTGGGTTATTGCGGTTCATATCCATCATGCCCTTAATAACGCCGTTGCTTCCAAACTCTGCTTCAATTTGAGCCATTTCGCGTTGGCGGGCCTCAAGCTCTTGGGTAATCTGCGTAGTCATAACCTGCAATCCAGATGTAGCCAATTGAGGCAGGACATCTGTTGCATTCTGGTTTGTGTAAGGCGACTTCCAGACCGGAAGCCCACCACCAATTGCTTTACCCTTGCCCTCTTCAATAGGCACCATCTGACCGTCAACGGCAATAAACCCAGACTTACCTTCGTTTGCCCCGGCAAAAGTGCCCGTCCCGGCAACAACCTTTCCTCTCTCAAATGCCTCAATGCGCTTGCGGAGCTCTGGGTCGATGACGGCCTTATCGCCCTTCATTCGCTCAACGTTCAGATTTGCGATGTCTTCTTTGTAGATTTCGGCTTCGGTGTCAAACTTCTCCTGTTTTTCAGCCTTTTGGTTCGTGTCATAGGACTTCCACTCGGAGTTTACCTTGCGCCACTCTTCGACCAGCCCCTTTGTTCCCATAAGAGCCTTAGCAATCATAGACACAAATCCGGTTATCGCAAGAGCTCCTCTCGACCAAACGGCGACAAGCTTCTCCCAACTGTCTTTCATTTCGGCCTGAAGACGAGCCTGTTCGCGCAGGGCCGCAATTTCCGCATTGCTCATTGCGTTCTCGTTGTCGAGGAACTTCCGGCGGGCTTCAGAATCTTTACCCACCTTTTCAATCAAGGGTAGGAGTTGCTGGTATTGACGACCAAAAAGTTTTGCGCCGTATGCAGCCCTGTCCTGCTCATTGCCAATCTGCATCAGGAGCGTCGCCATTTCCGCAAAGGAAGCTGCCGGCTTTGAGGCAATGTTTCCAAGGTTATCCAAGTCAGCCCCTAGGTTCTTAAACACCGCCGCATTTTCCTTGGACATAAGCCCCTTGGATGCTTGGGCTCCAAGGGATTTCATACCCATCATCAAAGACCGGACAGATACGCCCGCATCGTTTGCGGCAAGAAGAAGGGAGTGGACCTCCTTAGGCTCAATGTGGAACTTAGACGATAATCCACCAATCTGCTTCGCCATAGCCGCATTAGCGGACATAGCCTCCGTTACCGCATCAAACGCTCCTTTAGCCACAGCAGCAGCCCCAGCGATGCTGGCAAACTTGCTTACCACTTCGCTTGAGAACGTGGATGCCAAAGTCTGTGCATACTTGAAGCCTGCGGCAGCTTCGGTAGCATTTACCCCAACCTTAATGTCGATGTCATTACTTCCGGCCATTGTAACTCTGGAGTTTTGCCAACGCGTCGGCCTCAACCTTCTTTAGGAAGTCTGCCTCGGAGTCCATCTTGCCCTCTTGCTCAGTAGTTAAAATCTTGGTGTCCGCACCCTCGATGATGCCATAGACTGTCAGATACCAAATGGCTTGCCCAACCGGAAGAGTCCATGCCTCTTCTTTCGTTAGGTGTAGCTTTGCCATCAGCGTGACTGCCATAAGCAGGGGAGGAGGGGCGTTGTCTGCCTTCTTGCCAACGTGTTTTGACTCCTTTTCAAAGGTTACCGGAACCGAGTTTGCATCGCCGATGTAATCCAACAGCTCGCGTAAGGCTTTGGCAAAGATGTTCTGGTCTGCCATCATCTGACCCACCAGCATCTGCTCCCTCACCGTAGGCTTCATCCTTAGTGCCGTCTGCACGTCATTGGTCGAACAAATGCGCAATGCCATCAGCAACGCATCTGGCGTCATCGCCTTTTCAGATTTGGAGACAACAAACGGACTATCAATGGCAGTCAGATACAACATGTGCCTCAAGTTGTAAGGGCGCAGCTTGTAGCCGCAAATGTCCCTTTCCTCCGGAATAATGAACGCCGTCAGGAATCTTCCATCCATAGTAGGATGATGCCGCCGAAGCGGCTATCAATTACATGCCGAAGGGTCTGACACCCGACACGCCTTCGTAAGCAGTTCCGCTCATCGAGAGAGTGTGGAAACCCCTTGCTTGGCCGTTGTAAGAAACAGACTGAAGAAGAATAGTGTCGCCGTTAATGGTAAGGGTGTCTCCCGGCTTAACCGTGTAGGACGGCACCGTGGCACCAGCGTCAGCAACAAGCACGCGACCATCAATGTTCACGTTGGCGCGGAAGTCATTCTGGCGAATGCCAACAACTCTACCGCTCTGGTCGATAACCTCATCCGTGGCCGCATAGGACGTATCTCTGCGATACGAGTCAATGAGGATACCTGTGACAGCAAGGTTCTCCAAACCATAGTGGAGAATTGTGCCGTGGGTCACCGGGGACGCGGACGGGTCGAGGGGAGCCGGAGGATTTGTCGTGCCAGAAGGTGTTACGGGGGGCATGGGCGTATTTCAAATGGGGTTCTGTCAACTTGTCCACTTACTGCTCCCACTCATCCGAGTTCTGTATCATCCAATAGCCTTTCATCAGGAGAACGGCGCTCCAGCTTGCGAGCCTCTGGGCTACTAGGTCTACCGGCTTCTGGGCAAAGGACATCCATCCATCCCCCAGCCAATCGGCTACCCTGTATAAAGCGCTTGCCGTTTTGTAAAGCCAGCGGGCGATGAGGATGTAAAACTTGATTTCCACGTTATTCAGACCAGCCCGTAATAGGCTTGTAGTTCACGGTGGCGTTAAAGTTCATAATTGCGGTCATCCTGCGTCCTTGATTTTCGTGCGCAATGTTCGATTGGGCGATGTTGTAGATGTAAAGGCCCTGTATTTTGGAGTATTTCCGGGACGATGGCAGGGACATCACATTGCTAATGGTGTTCACCAGCTCGCTGTGCTGGTCGATGGTCGTGTCGTCAATCGAGGACATCACTAGGACCGTCACCGGCACATTCCAATTGGAAAGGGAATCGGGCTGGTTGTCGAACGCGGGGTCGGCTGCCCCAGCCATTACAATTACTCCGGGAAGGGGTCTGTCTTGGTTTCTAAGCGACTCTACGAAGGTGTGGGGGAAAGTCCCCTTAAAGGCTTCCGTAGACAGCTTGACGTGGGCTTCGACTGCTCGACGAATACTCATAAATTAGATACACCACTTTTTGACCCAATCGGGGTCAACCTTGATTGTGCCGCCCATGCCTACTTGTGATTCTTTGGCACAGAGTTTGCGGACGGTTCTGCGGAAGTCGGCGGTAGTCTGGTTTTTAAAGGCAGAGCGGAGTTCGGTCAGCTTCTTCTTTTGCTCCTCGGTCATCGAGGACTCGTAAGACGCAACGATGGCTGGACTTTTCATAGCGTTGTTCTTGATGACAACGTGCTGGACGACTTCGGTTTCCACGCCCTTCTTTTCGACGGAGCCAGTTGAGGCTGCCTGCTTGCCGGCTACCACTCCCCCCAGTTGGCTTAGGCACGCCTTCCAGCCAGCATTGACCACTCCCACGGTTTTTTGCTTAAAGGCGACCATCTTCTCAATGACCGCGCGATTTTTGACGTATGCCCGGACAGAAGGATTGTGGGCAGACGCATCTTTAGCCGCCCCCTGAGTAGATAGGATTGCTCCCAATTGAGCCTCCGTCACATCACTAAAGTATGGGGTGTTGTTCTCCTGCGCGGGCCAGCCCGCAGCTTGGAAAATAGCGTAAAGCTTGTCCATATTGCGCTCGTTCCAAGCGTCCTCGCAGTTGGCTTCGCGCCAAACAATGTTTTCATAGTTCCAGAGAGCCTTGTCGTTCCTTGCCATGATTAGGTTACCAAACTTCTCCGAGCTCAAAGGCATAAACGCTGACCGGATAAAGCGTTCTTCTCGCTTCATGCCTGATTTGTCTGCCTGCTCAGTTCCACCCGTCCCCTGCTTCCCTTCAAAAGGAGGCGTATGGGCAATGATAGTCCGAAGAAGTTGCTTACAGCTTTCCATAAGCTGTTTCCCTAGGGAGTATTTCATACCCTTGTCCAAGCGCTTCATTCGCTCAGGGACTTTGTTGCTGACCGATGCCTTTACCTGTGGGATAGACATTATGCGTTCGAGCTGATGCTGACCCCGACATCGACCCAAGGGTCGGGCGGGCGATTGGTCACGTTGGTTATGGTGTAGCGTCTTCCAAAAACCGTAATGTGCTCCCCCTGCGTAGGCGGCGATGTTTCAAGCGGGTTGCCAGCGGGGGCATAGATGCGGACATTGTAGCTTGAGTTGTATGCAAAGCCACCCTCGGCAAGCATCTGCTCTACCGGAGCTCTGGATACCAATGCCTTGAAGGTCTGGTTGCGGAAAACGACCGTCCTGCCGAACTCCGTTAGGAACTCCGGACCGTCATTAGTCAGCTCATCCCAGATGTTGCCCATTCGCTATGGGCGGGTGTCAATCAGCCGCCTTCAATGCCCAATTCTTCGCCCTCGAAAATTGTTTTACCACCGGCGCTGATTGTAATTCTGCCGTGGGTAGCAAACTGCTTCGGGTCCCAGCCAATCTTGTAGGATGAATCCTCCGTCTTCCACTTGTAAGTGACACCCTTGTGGGTGACGTTGCCAACGCGCTGGTCCACACCCTCACGGCGGGCTTCGTTGCGTAAAGCACCCCAACTGCTGTATTCAAAAGCACCGTCTCCATTTCGGCCGTTCTCGTGGTCCTCGCCACCAACGATTTTTCCGCTCGATTTGTTGTATTTGAGGGCGTTAACGCCGGCGTCCATTAAGTCTTGTCCAAGGTTGTGTCTCGAAAGCTGCTGAATGGCGATGCGGACTTCCAAGGGGATAGCATTAACCTGCTTTGCGACGAGCTCCTTCATCTTCTCCTTGTTCTTCTGGGCGTTCACGCCCTTCTTGTCCTTCGCTCCAAAGTATTTATCGGCGGCGATGGACGCCTTGGTCGCAATCTTCTCGACCTTGAGGGCAAGTTTCTGTGCCTTGGGGCCTTCGTTTGTGGCTTTGTCGCCAGAGTCGTTGCCCTTTTTGGTAATATTTATGGCTTGCTTTTCGGCCTTGTCGCGCAGGGCGGCATCGGCAAGCTCCTTGAGCTTTTCAGGGGCCTTTCGTTCTTCTTCCATTTCTCGGACTCTTTCGACCATTGCTTGATACTTCTTTGCCAATGCCTTTTCCGACGCCCAAGCATTAGCGTTGTATAAGCCTGTTTTAATCGCTGGCTTGTTTTCTTCCCAAAACGCATTGGCTGCCCTTTGAGCAGCAGTCACTTCGTCTACCGTCGGAATCTTGCCGGAAGCAACAAGGGCTTCGGCTTTGGCTTTCGCATCGGCGATGGCTTTCGCGGCCGCATCCTCACGCTCCTTGGCTTCAATCTTTTGGGCGGCATCAATAAGCCGAGTGGCTTCTTTGCGCATAGCGTCGCTCTGTTCAGAGCGGGCGGTGGAATATCCTCTTGCCATAAATTAACCGGTAATCCTCTCGATTCGGGTGCGAAGGTCCTTGAGTTGAGTGACAAACTTACGCTCAATGTCACCCATGTCGTTGGATAGTTCGTCTTCACGGTCGCTGGATACTCGACGTCCTTCGTCAAACCCGCCTCCTTGAGGGCCGTCCTCCATAAGAAGCTCGTTGATTTCATACTGCATTTCCTTGTATTCGTTCACTTCACGGGCGGTGATGTCGATGCGGTCAATGTTTACCGCTTCGTGGGCAAAGTGGTCATTTGGATTAGGAGTGGCGTTTTGTTGCCAGAGTTTTGAAAGAGTAGATTTTATCTCATAAGCTTTCTGGATTTTGTCTTCGTCCCAACCGCCGGCAAGAAGCTTGTCGATATCAGACTTTGCCTTGTCATTGACTTCCTTGACGTGCTGGGCGGTTTCTTCGATGTCCTTGTCGCTCATTGTCTCATAGTTGCCATCATAGGCGCGACTGCCCTTAAGTTCGAGGGCAAGCTTTTCAACGCTCCCAAGACCATTGCCAATCAATGCGGCATTAGCATTGGGAATGGGTTGTTGAGAGAGCGAATCAAGCCGCTGGGTCGGATTTTCTGAACGAGATTGGGAGTATCCTCTGGCCATATTCTTGTAGGCTTGTCAATTAGCGGTTGTTAAGGCGTTCCCAATTCCTCTGGGCGGCTCGAAGGGCTTTGTCAGCCACATCATTAGCGGCATCCAGCTTCCTCTGTTCCTCGTAAGGGATTTGGACTGCACCCTTCTCAAACCTTGCCATCATAGCCTTGTAGGTGGCTTCCTTGGTGGCTCGGAGGGCAGCACCTTCAGGGGTTGCTTCAAAGTCGGCGCGGTCCTTGGCGGTCTTATCGGAGAAGAGCATCATAGCCACCTTGTCCTTTACCCACTTGGAGTAAGAAGGGGCACGCATTCCATTGGCACGCATCTCGAAGGACTGTTCGCCGTGTTCATCCCGGAGGGTGGTCTTGTCTGCCTCGAAGCGACCTCTCTCACCCGGAGCATTGTAACGTGCTAGGACGAACTTCTCGGCAGCACCCAAGGTCATTGAGCTGGGGTCGATGCCCCTGTCTTTGGCCATCATTGCGATGACGTTGACGGTGCGGGAAAGCCGCTCGCTTTGTGCATTTGAGTATCCTCGTGCCATTTGATAATTGTTATGTGTCCACCTATGAGAAATGTCAAGAAGATTGTGGACAAATCTTACTTGGGCACAAAAAAGGCATCCGAAGATGCCCTGTTGCCGGTGTCCAGCTCTCCTTACTTCTTCTCCATACCGAACTTCACGTAATACGCGAGGACGGCATTGTTGAAGAGGTATTCGGAGAAGGTCACGTTAGCCATGTCCTCTGGATGCTCTTTCAGCATCTCGTCGTAGTGCTTCTGGGCGACCTTGATTTGGGTAGGCTCATAGCCTGCCTTGGTCAGGTTGCCAGCGTCGTCACCGAGGATGGGTTGGAATGCTTTCTTGTCCATGACTTACTTCTTGAAGGACTTGACGGCGATGCCAGCCTTGTCAACGACTTCGGAGCCCTTCTGCACGATGGCTTCGGCTTTCTTGGCGTTGTTGCGGAACACGAGGGCGCCGGCGATAAAGCCGACAACGAGTGCGATGAGGTGTGTAATCATTTTTTTGTTGGGTGAAAATTACATGTCGACGGCTTCATTGATGCCTTCGATTTTATTCTTGCTGGAAGCCTTCTTGATTTTCTCGGTAGATTTCTTTTGAGCCTCTTCGTTGAGCTCTGTTTTAGCCACTTCCTGTTCATGAATAACGCTGTCGGGAACTTTGCCATTTTCATCACGCAAGCCAAGCGTTGCGACGACTTGAGCTGCGCTCTTGGAGCGACGGTCTGCGAGAGGATGTTGGAACAGATACGCTTCTTTCTCCGCGTTGCGGAGTGTAAGGAAATGTGCTGCGGCTTGCTGGGCTTCGGACTTCAGATACGCAGTCGCCTTTGGGCGGCCATCGGTCTGAACTTCGATGACGATAGAAAACTTCTGGGACATAAGACCTCTGATGATGCCCAACCAACTACCGAGTCAACAGGTAATTAGTCGATTTCGCCTGTGCCGAAAACGCGAGTAACACCAAAGGCATCAACGTAAGTGCCAGACACCTTGGAAGGCTTCAGTGCCTTCGTAGGCATAGCTTCAAGAAAAAGGTAGTGAGCGGCAGACGGGTTGATTACCAAGGTCGAGAAAAGAGCTTGGGCTTCTTCGGCCGAATGGAAGATGTCAACGGTTTCAGAAGGGCTGCCGCAGTTTTGGACAACGATGGAGAGAGAAGAGGGGCCAGATGCGCTCATAGTGATAGTGGGCGTATGTCAACTTACTTCCAGAAGGGCTTGTTGGGCTTGACCTCAACATTGCCAATCTTGACAGGCGTAGTAGGCCTTGGGGGCACAACCGGCGCAGGCGGAGGCGTGGAAACCGGGGTCGGCTCTGTATCGTCGCTCATTAGTCGATGATGTCGGGGTTGCCCACTTGACGCCAGACGCCATACGCGTCTTCAAAGTAAGTAGGAGCAGGGGTGTGCGTAACGCCGGCGGCGTCCGTGTAGCCCTTGGTGACGGTGTTGTAGCCACCTTGGCCATCGCTCACTTGGAAGGTGCCGCCGATGTTGGCTTGCTTGCCATAGTCCTTATCCCAGACAGGCTGCCACAGGCCCTGAAAGTGGTATCCAAACTCACGTGCATCCTGAAAGTCGGCTTCATAGAGGGCGCGTTCGTCCGCGCCGTAGTAGACGGAGGTGCGCTTCATGCCATCTTGAGTTGCAAAAATGGCCACAGAGAACGGGCCTTTGGTAGAGTTATATGGGGCTGGCATATCGTTTGTGGACAACTGTCAACTTGCACGCACCATAATCGAAGTGAGCCATTTACCGGGGCGAACCGAGCGGAGGGGCTGGAATCCGAACCTAGTGTAGTAAGCGGTGAGTTCCTCGACAGATAGAGGGGATGGGCGAAGGGCTGTTGCGTATCCCGTTGGGATAAGAATAATCGGGACTTTAATTTTGTCCGCAATTTCGCAAAGCGCCTTAAGAGCTTGTGCTCCGCCGCCCGGCTTCAGCGCTTGTAGGCTTTCCAAGAAGATTGCCTCTCCCCCTTTGGGGAAATCCACATACTTCCCTTCCTTCATATGGTGTGGGCGAGCTGCCAATGCCCCATCTCCGACAACTACAAGGTTACGGCGAGCCAGACTAGGCTCATTTGAAGGGCAACCGAGAGCTGCCAGCGCGTTAGTCAGTGTATGCTCCACCATTGCCATCTGTGTAGTAAGTCCAGCCATTGCACTCACCAAGGTAGCTGCCCGAACCGTTGTAGGACGGCGGGTCGTAGTTCTTATACGTCCCGCAGTCGCCGTCGGTGTATTCCTGCCAATTAACAGAACCAACATACCAATCACCGCAACCCGCATTGTAGTATATGCTGTCCATGCTGCTGTTTACAAAGTTGCCAGACGAGTCGCAGGACGAGCAGCTTCCGTTGTCAGATGTGTAAGTGCCACAGCTACCATCAGCATAGATGTTATAGCAAGAGTCGTAAGGGTCTACGCCCATGTCGGTTCCTGACGAGTCGCAGTTTGGGCCATCGCAACTTCCATTGGAAGAAGTGTATGTTCCGCATGTGCCGTCTGCATAGACGTTGTAACAGGAGTCACCAGCCCAAACTCCATAGTCAGTGCCGGAGGCGTCGCAATTCCAATTCGGGTCTTGAGTCCAATAGCAACCATCGTAGCTCCAGCCTTCGGAGCCTTCCGTGTGCAACGCCGAGTCTTCGCAGTCATCATCATCGCAAGAGCCGTTAGAATTAGAGTATGTGCCGCAAGTTCCGTCAGCATACAAGTTGTTGCAAGAGTCGCTAGGGTCTATGCCAAGGTCAGTGCCGGACGAGTCGCACTCTGGGCGCGAGGTCACGTTGCCGCCGCTATCAACGGTGTAAATGTTGCCGTTACAGGTCGTAAAGTCCCCCGGAGTGGATGTGTTCTCGTTGTAAGTGTAGGTGCCGCAACTTCCGTCGTTCATTGTGACTTCGACGTAGTAGCCAATCTGAATTGAGCCACAGCCCGCATCATACATCAAATCATTGTTGCCGCTTCGGCCTGCTTCCGTTCCAGCATCAGGGCAAGGAGGCGGGTTGTCTGGGCGTGAAGTGACCGCGCCAACGCTATCCACGGAATAAATGTAGCCATTGCAGGTCCCGATGTCGCCCTCATTGTAGGTATCCGTCGTTTCTTCCCGCGTCGTGCAATCTCCATTGGAGAGGGTTACCACAGACCTTGTTCCAATAGTCCAAGTCCCGCACCCCACCTCATATTCAAGCGGAGAGGTCGTTGCATCGCCAATTTGTTGTCCTGCTTGCGAGGAAGGTTCTGACGTAGGCGTGCCTGTTCCGCTGGTAAAGTAGCAGTTGTCACCACACTTGCCCAAGAGCTGACCAGAAGGCGTGTAAGAGTCGCTTGTGGTGACCGAGTAGAACGAGCAATTACCATCAGCGTAAACGCTGTAATAAAGCCTGCCGACTTCCCAGTCTCCACAGCCGACATTTGCGAATATCGGGTCATTGCCCATGTCATTGACTAGCGTATCTGCTGGGTCGCATGGGGTCGTGTTCTTGGACTCTGCGTAGTAGCTTCCCAATCCATCTGACTTGTAGTAGTTTTCCGAGTCCTCATCCAAAATAGTCCCATCTGGGTAGTAGGCGTATACCCATTCACCCAGCCAAGTCTGACCTTCAGGAGTGGGGATGGGGGGGTCCACTCTGTCGAAGCTGCCATCTGCGCCTCGCTTTACATAACCAGCCCATCCTGCGGGCGGTCTGCCATCGGGAGGTGTTCCCGGTAGCCATTCAAAGTTCACACCGCCATCGCTATTTGGGCCATGGGTAATAGACCAAGCCCCCGTTCCTGTTCCGGGTGGGTCGTCATATCCAATGTTAGACACGACGCTATCTGGGTCCATAGTAGGCCACTTGTTTTCAAACTTGTCAGCAGAACGAGTTCCAGACTTCACGGTTGTTCCGCGCTCTACGATACTGACCATCACGTCTTCCATCTCTGTTCCAACTTCTTCGATGTGACTGTCGGATGATGGCATCAAGGGATAGACGACATTTATCGTCCCGATGATGCTTCCGTCGAGCTTGGTGATAGAGTCTCCATCCTCCGCTGGGACAAGCTCTCCATATTGCTCTCCGGGGACAGGAAATCCATGCTCCGTCCGAACGACTTCAGAACCACCAGCGCCATTCCACATTTTCAGTTCGCGCTGGCGCTCCACTACGGCGTTTCCAAGGAAAGCCGGACCTGCTGTTGCGGTGCTTTTAAGCGTGAATATGACGATTTCAGGAGCTATGAAAATTGTGTCTCCATACTTCTGAAAACCGTTCGGCAACTGACATGGACCATCAAAGTATTGAGCGCCTTCTGGGGGGCCAGCCTCGAATGTTCCCCCAAGGCCGTCGGCCTTAAATTGATTTGGTATGCTTGCGGGGAAAGGTTGGCCAGTATCATCGGTGACAGTTGCCCCCTCCACCAAGGAGCATACGGTCGACATGACATTTCCAAACTTTTCCTTTCCGGGAATAGTGCATTCCCTGTGCGTAGGATGAGCCGTGCAATACATCATCCATTTGTCATAATTACTTTCTGGGAGGAACGGTCCGACGACACCGGGTTCACGTTCTGTCGGTCTTGGAAGCGGTGGGTGGGGCGGCCAATTGAACTCTCCTGTGTTCTGCTGTGGTGTAAAGGTCACAGGGACCTTCGCTGGGGCCTCAATAGGCGACGAGCCAGCTCCGATAGACTTCATCGGCTGGGGGTAAAGATACACCGCCTTGCCCGTAGCGCTCTCTGCCGCGTAAGCTGCCTTGGCTTCCTGCCAAGTGTCGAACTGCTTCACGACTCCACTACCATTCTCATTGAGAATAAACACCGCATAGTGCTTGGGCTTCGTAGGCATTAGTCGGTAATCTCGATGGGGGCTGGGTCGTCCAAAGTAGTCTTACGCTTCATCGGGCGGGCATAAAAGTATGCCGTGTATCCTTCAGCCAGAGCTTCTCGATAGTCCTCCTTGGCTTGAGTAGCATTGGCATACTGCGTGATAGTCAGATTGTCGCCGTCATCTATAATCACGGCAGCGTATTTAGGTGCTCGGACCATACGCTATGCTGGCTTGTCAACAAGGCACAAAAAAGCCCCCGATTAAGGGGGCTGTTTGAATATCTTGGGTATCGCTTACGAAGCGATAATCTTCGAGAGGCAGGCGGCGTTACCGACGCTCATACCGTAGAGGATGGACATCGAGAGCTTCTGCTCGCCGGCGTCACCATCATACCACTCACGAACCTGAATCGACAGACCGGATTCAGCATCCGTCGCAGTAGCGACGTTACCATACCAGTTGGTCGGGGTAGCAGGCAGACGAGCCGCGATGAGGATGGCCTCAGGCGAAACAGCGATACCCTTCAGATTTGCATCGAGAGCACCGAAACCAGAGACGCCACCGTTAGGCAGAGCCGTGTATTGATTGATTTCAAAGCCGTGGATACGAGGCAGAAGGTTCTCGGTCAGAGGAGCATTGGTGCCGGAAGCATACTGCGCCTGAATCGAGTTATCCTTAGCGAGGGACGTGTAGAGGGAAGGACGCACGATAAGCGTACGACCAGCCATAGGCACGTTGGCATCGGTGAGGGCCTGCGAGATGTCAGCAACAGCGTCAGCATCAAAAGCAGCAACGGTGCCATTGTAGCCAGTCGAGGAGAAATTGCCAGCTGTGCAGAGGAGGAAGACGTCATCCATGACCGCCTTGACGACAGCGTGAGCAGCCGGGCGGATGAATGTGCGACGAAGAACGTCATAACCGCCACGAGCGACTTCGCCATCAGCGAAGCCCATCACGAAGCCCTTATGCTTGTTCAGGGTCACGGTCTTGGCCGTGGAGGAGACATTGGAGCGGGAGTAGCCGCCGGCAGCAATGTCAGTTGCAGCAACGCCAGAGGCGATGCGAGTAGTCACGGACTCACCGCGCTGGAGAATGTCTCCACCGAAGTCAGTTGTGAACTTGTTGACCAAGGGGAACTGAGCAAGGAGGGTCGTGAGACTGTCCTGCGCAATGACTTGGAGGTTAATACCACCGAGAGTGTTACTCATAGGATTATTTTATTGGGGGGTTGAAAGTTCGAGGTTTGATTATTGTCAACCTCTGTGGACAATTAGCCGAGGAGGTTGTTAAGCTTCTGGATGCTGATGCCGCTATCGCCGAGCTGACCCTGAAGGGCTTTGCCAACCGGAGAATTAGGCGAGAAACGCATCGTGCCATCGGGACCAGAGTTTTTGTAGAGAACCGCACGCGTCGGCTTATCAAACTGCTCAGGGTTAATCTTGAAGCCATTGATTTGGCCAGACTGATTGAAGCGAGCGCCGCGGAGTTGGAGCGGTAGGTTTGCACCCAGAATAGCTTGACGCTGCTCTTCGGTGATTTCGGCCTTAGCACGAGCAGGCTGGAAAGTGCCACCGGCAGTGCCAACGCGGAATCCAGAGATGCCGTTTTCGACAATCTGGACGGTCACGGTGCGCTCCATCTTCATTTCCTTACCATTGGCATCAAACATCTTAATCTGCCCCTTGAGGAGGTCAGAGTTGGAAATCTTACCCATATCAAGCATCAGAGCGCCATTCGGTCCCACAGCCACGCCACGGCGCAACGATAGGGCATCAGCCACTTGGTCCTTGTTCAGCTTAATCTCGCCACCACCAGCGTTCTGGACGCGGGCAATAGCCTCTTTGACGTCGCCACCAGAAGAAACCGAGCGCTGGGATGCAGTCACTTCGGCATCACGACGGACGCCACCAGCACCGCCGCCCGCAGCACCGCCACCGATAAGTTCACCGGTAGCGACATTAGTGCCACGAGCATAACCGCCGCCAAATCCTCTTGCCATAGTATTGTGTGTATTAGGTGTTAAGAATTAGCGGGAGCGACGCTTGAGGTTGCTCATCGCAACGCCTTCGATAACCTTGCGGTTAGCCATGAAGAACTTGTTCTTCTCACGGGCATCGGAGATAGCCTCGAACTGATTCATCACTTCTTGGTCGGTCTTGATACCGGCAGAGTCCATACCCACAGCCACTGCTTCGGAGGCAGAGGCAGAGACAATCTTGGCGGCCTTCATTTCGATGGACTTGTCAGAGGCTTCAATCTGGGCAACCTTACCCATCAGGGCTTCAAACTTGGCTTGGAGCTGGGCAACGGCCGCATAGGCTTCCGTCTTGGCGTTCTTTTCGAGGGCAAGAGTCTCGCCCATCTTGGAAAGCTGTTCTTCGGCTTCCTTCTTTGCCTTGGCAACCGTGGCGAAACGCTCAACGGCGGCTTCGACAACGTTATCAAAGGACTTAGGGGCTTCGGCAGCGAGGGGCTGGAGGTCGCCGACAGGGGTAGTGTTACCCTTGGTCGGGGCACAGCCGTCTTCGTGAACCTTGGTGGTATCGTCAGCACAGTTGTCCTTGACGCACTTTTCGATGGACTCGGCTTTCTTGCCATCCTTCTTGTTTAGGACAGACTCTTCGCCGTCTTGGTCGGGCTGACCAACAACGTCGTGCTTGCCAATTCCGGGGAGGGAATTAGCCTGCTTTTCCTTTTCGACGAGCTGCTTGATGTAATCCATAACGGCCTGCGGGAGGGCTTCGCCCTTGGCGGCAGTAGCGGCTTGGGGTTCGAGAGAAGCTTCTTCGGCCTTCTTGCCCTTCTTAGCACCCTTTTCAGGTGTGGATAGGGTCTGCTCGTGGGTATGTTCTTCGCCTTCGTCCTTTTGGACATCAGGAGACTCCATGATTTCTTCAACGTCGGTTTCGCCCTTCTTGGAGGCCTTGGACGCGAGCTTAATACCAGTAGAGGTAGTGTTGTCCTTGTTGACGTTGTTCTTGTTAGGGTCGAGACCGGGTTGCGGGATAATGTCGCCGAAATCCTTCTTCTCTTCCTTGAGGGGAGACTTGAGGGTCGAATCAGCGCTCGGCTTGGCGGTCGTCTTGGACGAGTTGCGATACTGCTTGATGAGCATCACTTCTTCGTCGTCGAGGTCACCAAAATCGCCGTCTTCGTCATCGAAAGAGGCCTTGGCAGCTTTGGCCTTGCCCTTCTTGGACTTCATAGGACCACAAGCTTCTTCTTCGGACTCTTCTTCCTTTTCTTCAATCTTGTCCTTGATGAACTGGGGCATTTCGGCCTTGGACTTACCCTTGCCAGAGTTGTTAATCTTCTCTGCGGGGGTGTTGCCTTCTTCGCCGTCTTCAATCTTCTGCTTCACGTATTCGTTGAGGTCGGCCTTCTTGGCGGCTTCCTTCTCAACCTTGGTGGCATAGGCGAGGGCGGCGTCGGTCTTTTCGGACAGAGCCTTAATCAGCTTGGCAGAGGCTTCGCGTTCAGCGAGCAGTTCTCCCAGCTTGGCGATGATGAGGGGGTCGGTTGCGACCGGCTCGGAAGCCTTTGGGGAGGAGAGGGAAGTTTCGATTTCAGCGAGGCGCTTCGAGAGCGCATCCTTCTCTTGGGCGAGCGAAGTCACCTGTTCGGAGAGGGCGAGGGTCTGCTTGGAGGCCTCGATGGCTTCCTTGAGTTGGGTTTCGACGGACTTATTGCTCATAGTTTGGGATTGTTAAAGATTTGAAATTGTCAACCTCCGTACGGTTGGATGCCCTCATAAGAGGTAGGATACGTGGGTTGGGAGTAAAGGGAAGGGAGTGTAGTTCTCTGTGCCACTCGGCGGGTTGCCTTGATGCTTTCAACGAGGTCCTCGAAGGAGTCCACCAATCCCGTGCATAGTCCGCGTGCCACGGCTTTATCGCCATAGAAGGACTGACCCTGAAGGTCTTCAAGGTGCGCAAACTGCCGGACTGCCACTACGTCACGGATGAACCGTTGGTGCAGCTCGTCCACTTCGTCTTGTAGGGCATTGATTTGGTCAGGGGTAAGGCTGGTGCCTTCCACGCCTGCCGCTTTATACTTGCCGGATTTTATGACTACGACCTCGCGGCCTTCTTTTTCATACTTCTTTCGGTCGTCATTCATCGTAATGTAGACGCCACAAGCTCCAATCGAGGAGCTGGACGTCACCACTAGGCGTTTGCACTGCGAGCCAATCCAGAAAGCGGCTGAACCCATATCGGAATCCGAAAAACCGATGGTCGGCTTTTCGTAATTGCGGATTTTCTTGGCAAGTTCTTCTAATCCGGTGGTAGAACCACCGCCAGAATCAATGTTAAGGATGACCTCAAAGATGTTATCGTTGTCCTTCCACTCATCTAGGGTCTTGGCAATCGTGTCGATGTCCGCGCATCCAAGCATCGCCTCAAGAGGGCTAAGGCACTTTCCGATTACCCCACGGACGGGAATAATCCCGATACCATCACGGATGTAAGGGCGGGTGGGGACGGAAATGCCGGTTGCGCCAGCCATCGTGTCCATATCGTCGTCTTCAGATGCCGCAAAACGCTTACCCTTGGGACCAACGTCCTTCTTCGGTTGATAGGATTTACCAGAAACGTGCTGGGACAAAAGATATGCAAGCTCTGGGTTAGAGAGAATTGCATTTGCATTAGCCAGAAACGACTTCGCCTTAATTGGGTCGATGAGAAGGGGTTTTCCCGTCGAAAGGGCGTAAGTTAGGTCGCTTCTAATCATCGTTGGTAAGGTTGTTCTCGGTTTCGGGAAAGACCGGGATTCTGTTTTGGCAATGTGTCAACAGAAGTATCCGTCATTTCTGCTGGAACCCAACCTGTTTGATGCGGAGGAGCTTTGAGTTCTGGGTCTGTGTTAGTCAGCGGGTCAGGCGGTTCGCCTTCTTGTGCGCCAGCAATCTGGTCAATCGGAACAATCTGCGGATTACCATCTGGCCCCGGCATAACGATGCCCAATGCACCCTCTGGGATTGTCTTAGGCGCTCCCGGACCGCCCGGTTGACCACCTGCGCCTCCCGAAGGAGACTTACGCCACAGTTTGTCCTCTGCGATACCTGTTTCCTTGGACACTCGCTGGATGAACGCGTTGTCGCGTGCAATCTTGCGCATTGTCTTTTCAAAGTTGTAGCCACGAGATTGGAAGTCATCGCTAATCGGAGTTCTGCCCATGTCTAGGTCAGCTCTTTCGTTCTGCCCCTCTCTGCCGGCGTCCACAGTCACCGACTTACAGCATACCCACTCGGTCTTCCACCAATTCTTTGCGTTCGGGACGTCCTTGCGCTCGATTTTGATTCCCAACCAGAATTGGAAGTATTGTTGTAGGAATCTGTTGATGATGACTGTCTGACGGTGGGTGAAGAATCGACCAGCCTTTGCCACTATCAATCGAACAGCAGCTCCGCCTGCCCGCGCAGGGTCGGCGACAAACTCATACGGAAGCCCGCCCATGACCGAATCTCGACGAAGGTGGTCAATAAATCCGGCAAAAGCCGACGAGGGTCTGGCTGACGCATAGGACACCAAGCTTTCGTTGTTCTGGAGCACTGCGGTCACACCACCAAGGATACGGTTCATCGCATCCGGGTCGGTGTTCACGGTCGTTGAGCTGCCTTCGCCCATCGGCTGACCAAGACCAACATCGCCGATGTCCATCTTCGGGTCTTCGACCTTGAGAATGCGGGAGGTGCGGGAATTGTCCTTAACGGCGACCTTCTCCATCGCCAATAGGTCCATCTCGTCGCGCAAATTGTTGATTGCGTGCTGGTGGGGTGGGAAAGCTCGGCTCTGCGACGCATATTCCGCGTCAAAGATGTGCATCATAGACGCCGCCGGAATGGTCTGGAACTTACCATCCATCTGCTTGACGTAATAGGCTATCGGCCTGCCAAGCTTGTCGAACTTGATGCCATCAAAGATGTCCACCATCGACGATGCGTCTGGGGGAGTCTCGATTCTGTGCGTTTCGATAATCTGAAACTTCGGACCGCCGTTCTTCGTCTTGCACTTAATCGCAAAGATTTCGCCATCTCGGTCAAGCGCCTCGCAAATAATGAATAGGCACTCCAGCATCGAGAAGCGTCCAGCGACTTCCGGGTTCAGGCACTCCTGTTCCCATTCAGCTTCCACAACGTTCTGCCAATCGTAGTCTCCACCCAAGCACTGAAGCCCGATACCCTCGCCCACCGTGTAAATGGCGGTGTCCTTAATCATCTGCTTGTAGAGGCCGTTATTCTTTTCCAGCCAGCGCGATAGGCGCACCATTTCTCGGCGAGTCGAACCCGACATTTCCTGACGGAAGTCGGTTGGCTGCGGAGCGTCGATACGAGTCCGGTGGACGCTGTAACGCGTCGACTCAAACGCACCCTGATAAGCCTTGGGCTTAAGAAGATTAGACAAGCTAACTCGGAGTCGGTCGACGAGTCCGGGCGGCTTTTGATTAGGCTGGGGTTCGAGGGGCATTAACGGTCAACGAGACGATTGTAGTTCGTGTAAAGACCTCTTGTGCGGCCACCTTCCATCCGAAGCAACGCGTAATTTGCCTCCTGCAACATCTGCTGCGGGGGCATTGCAAATTGTTTCGAGGCATTCGTGGAACCATCCCCGTAGCTCATGATAGTCTTGCCTTCTAGGATAAACGTAACCGCCTTATCTCGAATGGCTTCAATCGTAGCTTTGGGAAGACCGACAAATAATCCGTTTGCGGGCATGTAGATTGGCGGCTGTCAACGCCTCCACCAACAAAAAGAGCCAACCCCGCAGAGTTGGCTCAAGACATCCCACCCGTGGTAGGTGTCTCAAATTGGAATCGGCAGTCAGCGACTAACAGGAGTAAATGCCTGAACTCCCCGGAGCGATTTCGCGCTTCCGACGCTTTTACCGAAATGGAAGGTTTGCCGTACGGTGTTTCCCCATGTCCCAGAGCTGCCCCGTGGGGCTACCTTGATGATGTGGGCGGGTGATTGCTCATCCCGCTCCTCCCGTGGCAAACCAAGTCTTAGGCACGTTCCAAGCTTTTAGAAATGGGGACCTTTCGGTCTGCCTCCCACCCCTTTTGTCTGCTTGAACATCTTGGCTCGATTATCTAGTATCATCCCAATTCGAGTGGGTAGCCATTATTTCAGGCTCGACGCGGCTGACTAAGTAACCTCATTCCTCCCTTTGGACAGGAAGCGAGCGCTGGTCGCCGGTGTGTCTTTTCGAGTTGCGGTGCCTGACCTCCTTGCGGAAGCCAAAAGTGAAAGAACAATGAAAGTGTTATGGGGTCTTGGTTCTGATATGTCAACATTTATTTTTAAGTCGCTGGGTCGGACTCGAACCGGCGTCCACGAGTCTTTTCAGGAGAAGCAAGCTGTTAAGCTTACCCCACCGCCAATCGAGGCGGCTTCCAAGGACAGCACCTGCTCCAGCGTAAATGAGATAGGTGGTGGGATTTGCACCCACATCTCCAGAGAGGCGTTTAACCGCCTTCCTGTCGCTTCGCCAGCGTTCCGCATTTCTGGGTTAATCGAATTGCTTCGACCCCAAGTGGTCATCTCCACTTGGATGCTACACCTGTCATAAAGAAAGTGAGGGGCAGGGGGAGCAGCACGGGGAGGCTTTCGACGGCCATTCCGATTTGCATCCCCACCCCAGCCATACGAACGGAAGGGTCGAAACGAAAGTCCTTCGTTGAGGCGGGCCTGTTCTAGGTCGATGACCCAGACGCCACCATCGTATGACCGCCATGAGCGTCCTCGTGGCCCAAGATAAAGTATTCGGCAACCGACAGCACTCCCTTGTCTCCCCCGCGGCTTATTGCGGTTTCTATCCGGGAGCTCCGTGTCAGAGTTGTGGACCTTTCGGCACCCCACGCCTGTTGCCCGTCATTCCGACCGTCCCACGAAAGAGGTGGGCAATCTTCGGTGCAAGAACACTCCACCCCTTAGCGGGTGGCTCTGCCGTGTGATGCGGTCCGTTTCCGGGACCGGAGCTTGGTAAGGCTCCCTTGCCTTGACCCTGTTGATAGCAGGAGGCGACTACACGCGGTATTGCGCTGACGTTGAAATTGGTGGACAAGGCGGGAGTTGAACCCGCAGCTTTCACGGAGTTGCCCTTCGTGGGGGCTTCTCTTGCCTTTCCGTTCGCGCCACGATAGCGTTACTAGGTCAGATAACTCGACCATTGAGTATCTTGTCCATAAAGGGCAGTCTCGGCAGGACTTGAACCTGCAACTTGCGACAGGGTATCCCCTGAAGTGCCTCACAGTTAAATCCCGTTTAACAGGATACAGGTGTCTAACTCTGCGTGTTAGGTTGCAACCTTTCACGGTTTGTTTCGACATTCAGCGGAGGCAAACTCGACCAATCGAGTAGCGTGACTATAAAGGGTGCCGCAGGATACCTTTCGGTATCAGTGTCTTCGTCATAGTCGCATCTTTTGATTCACGGTTAAATCCCTTGCGAGATACAGTCTCCTTCAGTCGCCTTACGCACCTTGCAAGAGCAGTAAGACTTTTTTTGGAGGTCAGTGGAACCGATGCACTACACCCGAACAGCCGGCGGCATAAAGTGGAGTCGACGTTGCCGTTTTTACGGCACTCCCTCCGCAGAGGGATTTCACAGCTCGGTCATTCGAGCGTCGACATAAAGTGGCGGATTGAGGACAAGACATCTTTGGGTTCTCCTCGCGTCCGATTGGTAGGTGTGCTGGCTTTCTGGTGGGCGCACAGCGGATTTGCCAACCGCTGCTCTTGCTGACCGTTCTCTGGGAACTCGGCCTCAAACAAGATACTCATCACACTACCTCGGACTATCCGTTTTGAAAGTGAATTGGGGTCGATTCGGTTTTGGACTCACAGTCCTCCCTCGTTAAAGGGTCGAATCGGTTTGGCCCTGCGGCACCCCCAAAGTTTTTTATCAGATGACCAAGACTTTCAAAGATGTTCTTCTTCGACCTGCGATTGGGCTTTTCGCTCACCCGACTTCCCGCCGGGTGGTTCACTGCGTCCGCTTGTTGCGGCCGACTTACGGTAGCTTTTTTTCGCACTGGTTTGAAAGAACAGTCAGTTATTACCCTGACTCAAACATTCAATCAGACCGCTTGGGTATTGTCGAGATTAATCTTTCATTTTGAGAAGATTTTATCTCACTACCTATCAACGACTTACGTAAGACCCTGTATTTTCTTATTCGGGAGTCGCAGGATTTTCAGCCACAGGCACCCCATCTTCCTTCTTTTCAGGCACAACAACGGGCGGGGCAAGAAAACCAAATGCAAGCGCAGGCACAAACTGCATCACTTCACAGTCCCACAAGTGATTTGCTCGCTTACCAATTCTTTTCCATTCTGGTTTTCCGGTAGCGACGGATTTCGTTCTCACTTCTGATTCCATTTGGTCGATGTAATCTTGCGAGCAATCAATCGCAGCGGAATGCTTTCCTGTCTTACGCAATCGCGCGAGCTGGTCTTTCAGCGCCAAGTTAGAATAGTGATGCACTCGCACAACGCCTGTGCCCACATTGACTAACCTAGCAGGAGCATAAACTTTGGCGATGGCCTTGCGGCCTTGCTTCGTATCCACCATCCAAGCAAAATCATTTCGTTGGTCACCGCGTAGTGCGGTCCACTTGTTGACGCCACAGGTGCGGATAACATCGTCAAACTGGTCACCGCAGTCAACATACACAAGGGCGGGATGGACTTCATTGGTTTTCGCCATGCCTACGACGTCATCCCAAGTGGTCACATACTTCCAGCGGTGCATCCGGGACACTCCTCCCTCGGCCCAACTACGGATAAGGACAAAGAACCCCTGACGCTGGACGTCAACGGTCATGAACCTAGCACGTATCTGCTTCTCTCGCTTGTGGTCGGTGTGCAGCTTCTTGGTCGCTGGGTCGATGCGGGCTTCGAGCTCCCACTCATCGCCTTGCTTGTATTCTCCCATCGTCTGCAAGGTCTGGAAGTCGTCTGGAACATCAGACCAGAATTGAGCGAGCTGCTTTTGTTTGAAAATCTGCATTGCCTTTGCATCGCCATTCAAATCAAGCGCAAGCTTTGCCCGGATGAACATCTCGGCCATACCGCCCCAAGACCTAGCACAGAGTCCGTTCCACTGGAACCCGACCTGCGAGGGGTCAGCATGGGGGTTGGTCTTTGCATAGAAGCTAGCCGCATTAAAGTCATCTCGATTGGCGCGGGTATCGGCAAACTGATGCTTGCACCCTTCGCACTCATACATCGTTCCTTTTTTCAGCGAGTTAAAATCTATCTCCCCGTCTGCTAGGTTACAATCCGGGATACGGATAGACTCCCAGCTCCACGGTTGCCGGTGCTGGCATTTCGGACAGGCAAAGGACCAGACCCTCTTATCGGTGGTGTGCCAGATAGCTTCGGTGTCGTCTCCGACAAACGACCCCTGACTCATAAAGATACGTTTGCCTAGCCAACCAAAGGAGGTCACACGGGCAGAAGCTTCCCCCATGTGGCCCTGCGGCCAAAGCCAAGTCTCGTCCCCGACGAGCCAGCGGATAGAGCGTCGCTGGAGGTTCTTCTCATTGAACGCCCCCAGACACCAGAAGGTCATGTCCTCGGTTTGGACTGTTCCAGACTTCTTGCCTGTCTCATCCTTGTTCAGCTTTGCTAGGACCGGAGGCACGTTCTCCCAAAGGATGCGGAGTCGGCTCTGCATCCAGTCCGCCGCATTATCATCCGTGTCGTTCAGGTAGAGGGTGGGCGCTGGCTGGCGTGCCACAATAAAACAGGATAGCATCTCGGCCATCAAAGACTTCCCCGACTGAATGGGAGCTATGGTCACCACTAGGCGCACCTCCGGGTCGGCACACGCCCGCAGGGGTTCTGCCAGCCAAGGGGTTTCCTGAACGCGGAATCCCGAAGGCATCGGGGAAAATGGAATCTGCCTGATGTTCTCCTGAAGCCAAGTCACAATGTCCCCTCCGTCATCCGGGCGGAACACCTTTCTTATCTTGGCCTCCAACCTATCGGCAATCTGTTCCTTCTGGGCGGGGGTCATTCGTTCTCGTCCTCCATCTCGCCCAAGGCATCATCGGTAAAGTCTTCCAAAGACCCTCCCAGCTTGGGGGCGTCCACATCGTCCTCTCCAATGGCATCAAAGAACGCTGCATTGGGGGGCAGGGCGGGCTTTAACCCGATGGGGGAGTCATCCTCCACCCCGTCTGCTACCCGGACGCTAGGCGAGTATTCAGAAATCTTGCGGAACAGGTCCTCCTTGAACTCTCGGAAGGCTTTCAGGGCTTTGGGAGGGTTGTCCGGATTCGCCTTCGGCGCAACCGTCAGCTCCGCTCGGTCTATCAAAGACCTTAACTGCCCCATCACTTTTCCAAAACGCGCCGCCGCCACATCCGCATCAATTAATTTACCCTCCTCCTGAATACGCAGAAACCGCTCCTTCTCCAAACGTAGTAGGGTAGCCACCGCTCGGTCATAGTTGGCATAAAGCTTTCCCTGTGCGGGGTCACCGCTGGTCAGGGCCTGCATAAACACTTCACGCGTCAGCCGGCACAATTCGGTCTGCTCCGAAACACGGGTGTCCATTTCCGTATTACCCGTCTCCCCAGTCACCGATTTCAATATGGAGTCTAGGTCCCCCAACCTCAACGGCTGAACTGGCTGGCTAATATGCCCAGCCCTCTGCATCTCAACTTTCCGGGCATCCCTCCAAGCTCGCGCCTCCTCAATATCATCCGAGGGCATTCCCTCCTTCACAAGTTGCGACACTCGCCCCTTTGTTAGCCCCAATGCCGCAGCAATTTCATTCTGTGTTGCCATTAAATACTTATGATTGGTTTATGAGTGTTTTCAAAAGAGTCTAAACAAATTGGGGAAAAACGTGGGTTCTTACGACCCCGCTACCCCCTTATTGAAAGTAATAGATTCCTTAACGGGGGGTGGGGTCTGGGGGCATTTAATGCCCTTGGAGCGTTTAATTGGTTTAGAGAGGGTCTGATGGGTTGATTGGCTTCCTAGTCCCATTTGGATGGAGTGGAGTGGTAGTTCCTGTGTGGTATCTGTGGGCTTGCGTGGGCGCTTGGACTGCTTGGTGTGCTTCTTATCCCTGTTGCGTTGCCAAGCCTCGGCGTAAGCCTTGCAAGCGGCCTCGCTACGCATGTATTGGGAGGGTGCGAGGTTGAACAGTTGTTGGATGCGTTTGACCTTCTTGGATACGAACTGCCGGGAGCACTCGCGTTGCTTGGCGAGCTCTGTCTCTGATGGTGGGTCACCGATGCCGAAGGCTATGAGGATACAGCGTGCTTGGAAGAGGCAGTCGGGTGACTCGGACAGTTGCATAGCCATGACTACGCGTCTGATGACCTCTTGCACTTCGTCTTCGGTGTATGTGCGGGGGGCTTCCACCGGCTCGTCTGCTGTGGTGAGGTCGTCCTCGTATGCGTACGCTTGGTGGTCAGCCTTGACCTCGAAGGTGTAGTTACCATCGCCCTCTCTGGCCTCTGGGCCAAGGCCCTGTGCCATGAGCATCTGCTGTGCCTCTATGGGCTGTTGGGCAAACCATATGGCATAAGCCTCTATGCCGTGCTTATGGGAAGGTATGGATACCTCCCTGTAATTGGGGTCAGGCATTAGTCAAGGGGTTGGGATTTGTCAACGGTTGAGGGTGGGAAAGGGGGGCCAAAAGGGGGTATTTCAGACTATCTGCAAATAATCGCACTTTTCTGCTTGACAAAGGACTTCCTAGTCCCATATAGACACGGTAGCACGTAGCAATGCTACTGGTAACGCTCACGCTTACGCGTTTCGCTATGCTGTTAGAATTGCTCATCTGAATTGCCTTGGGATGATGGTCCGTTGTGCCCATACGGTCAGAATGGGTCGGCTTCCAGAGTCTTGATGGTTTCGTCGCTCCATTGGACACCCGTCCAGATGCCCCGGCGGGCGTTCCAGACAATGATTGGGTTGGTGGTCGATAGTCGGATAAGGTGAGCTGCCACGTCGCCTCCTGTGGCGTTTCCTACTCCCAATTTGTGTGCAATGTAGCGGACGAGCGGAGACTGCTCCGGGTCGTTGTGGTGTTCCGTGGGGGGCATGTCTATCATCTTGTTCAGGTCCTTCAGCCCGAAGTTGGACAGGATGTTCTCGTCGTTCACCTCCCAGAGGATTCGACCTTCCGCGTGTCGGAGATTAAGAAATGCGGTGGGCTTACCGTCCTTATCAAGGAGTCCAGCTCGCTTCCCTCTCTTGGTCATCACTAACTCGAAGAAGGGCTTCACCTTGTCTGTGCGTCTTAATACGGCGACTTCACGCGCCCAATTTACGAGCTCACTGCTTCCTAGTCCCGAATATGCGAGGTCGGATACGGTCTGGGATGATGCGACATCGGCGTTTTTGGGTTTGCCGGTATGGTGCAGGAACACCCATACGACGTTCGTCTCCATGAGGACGGGGGTAATCCAATTGCGGAGGAACTGCGATGCGTAGTCTTGCTTGGAGATGTCGCCGCCGGCAAAGCTGAGCAACGGGTCTGCGAAGAAAAAATCGGCCTTGTTGTGAACGATGAGCTTGCGGGCTTGCTTGACGAACTCGAAGCCAACCTTGACGGTTTCTCGGTAGAACTTGATGTTGGTGCGGAGCAGCTTCTGTTCTGTCTCGGACAAGGACATCGAGGAGACGATGCCTTTGAACGCCTCCGATAGGTCGCCCGTGTCATTCTCGGCCTGCATAATGATGCACTTGTATGGACGCTTGACCTCGATGTTGAAGAAGGGTCGGCCGATGGCTAACATGATTGCCATTTGCATCAGGAAGCTGGACTTGCCGATACCGGACTGACCGATGACGCATAACGAACCGCCTTGGCAGAGCCACCTATTGCCGAGGACTGTGGTCGGGTCATTGTCCGTGTTGTATTCGATGAGCTGGTCGACGGTAATCTCATCAGGCACTTCGGAGGATTCGAGGTATGAGAGCCATTCGTCCCAGCCGGACAGCCCCACGTTGAGTCCCACGACGCGTTGCTCGTTTGCGCCACGAAACACACCGCCGAGCCTAGACCAGCGTGAGGGGTTCTTGGTCATCTCGTCCGGCTCATAGTCGGACAGGTAGTCAAAGACCATCTTGCGACGGACCTTCCAGTCCTCGAAGTCTGTGGCGTCCACTCTCACCCATGCGTGCAAGCTCTTGCCGCCTGAGTCGATGATGGCAGCAATAGGAAGCTGCGACTGCTTGAAGATGGCATACTGTTCTTCCTTGGGACGCGTGTCGAACTCGACGAGCACGTGCCGGAAGACGCCCACCGAATCATCTCGGCCAGAGTAATCCTCTGGCTTCATCGGGTTGATGCGGATGTATGCACCCTGCTGCTTGTGCATAAAAAGCTCTCTGTCTTCGGGACTAGGACCAAAATACTTATCCAACCACCAGCGGACGGTCTGGAACGTCCCCTTGGACGCCGGGAACCATCTTCCATCCTCATCCTGCCCCGCCTCATTGGTGATGCAGATGATTTCGTCATCCTTAAAACAATTCTGGAGAAGCTGAGCCGTCGTGAACTGCTCGACTTCTGGGACCGTCGCTAGGTTGCCCAAGTTGACCTTGAACTTACCGGACTGTGTGACGTTGGCAGGTTCGGCACCCCGCTTACGCGGTGCTAGCTCACCGTGCTGGTCATTCAGCAACCAGCCGCGAGGTTGCGTTGGCTCGGTCTTCATCGCTTCCTTGAGCTTGTGTTTCACTTCGCGCTCGGACCACGGCGGTTGGCACTTCATCGCATAAGCCATCAATAGGCTGTATGTCTCTGCCTCGGACAGATTGAACCCGTGATAGAGTGCAATCGCCATTGAGAATGTTGTGTTGTGTCCGCCAGCCCCTGAAATTGCTGGTGCGGATGCCGCAATGTATCTTGCAGCTCTGTCGTATGGGGAAATCGTCGTCATGTGTCACGACGAGAAATGCCTTGTGAATAACACCTGTCAACCAACTACCTTTTAAAACAGGTCAGGACCTTTGTCATCTTTTTTCTTCAGAACTTTCTTCGGCTTTGTTTTTGGCGCGGGCGGGAGATTTTGAATCACCACGTCCGGGGTGTCCATCTCCTCTGGCTCTCCGAATACTTCTTGCTCCGGGAAATCTTCTTTCCTGATTGCGGCCATCTTCCTGAACGGGACTAGGAATCTCCTGAAGCACACCAGCATCGGCGCTATCGCCTGTTCATGCCCATACATGATTACTTCATCGACCCAAGCCTCCTCTGCCTCCCTGACCCATCCATCCCAATCCGGGCGAGCGTCGGTATCATACGTCCGCTTACTCTGGTAGTCCATCTCCTCACACTCGACGACAAGCTTCAGCAGCTCGGCATCTCGCATGATTTGCATATTGAAGTGATAGGTGGACTCCTTCTTGCCTGTTCCTGATGTGCAGACAAAGGCGCATAACTCCGTGTGAGGGAGAATGCGTGGGGGAACTATCTCCCAGCCTTCCGGCGCGGGGACTACCGCGTCAGAGAAACGAATCGTCCGAAGGGTCGGACTCCTGCTTGGGCTTCTTCCAGCTCTTTGTCTGCTTGAAGGCAGCAGCTGGCGGGACACCTGCTTGCTTGCGAGCCTTCCATTCTTGGTAGTCGGCCTCTTTGATGGCGTTAGCCGTCTCAAGGTCGTTCTCTCCCTCGAAGGCGAGTTGCTCAGGCGATACCCAGACTTTCTCTCCGGTCTTGTTAGGACCAAAGTATTCGACGGTGATGCTCTTGAGTCCAAACTTCGTGGTGATGCCTGCCTTAATGACGAGCACCTTCTTATCGGCAAACTTGCCGGCTGTGACTTGGCAGATGTCGCCAAGGTCTAATTCATGTCGTTCCATTTTTCGTGCGGTTGATTGTGATACGGTTTGAGGAATACTTGTTTTGCCCAGAACTTTCTCTGGGTCAACTCCCGAATCTAACAGGAGTTGTTTTTCTTTTGCCTCCTTTGCGCGACGGGCAATCGCCCGCTGCTCATTGATGACGGCGAGCTTCCTTATCTCGACCATATTCCATTCGAGGCGTTCTTCCCACGAGCTCATCGTGGTAGGAGCAGACCTGTTGCGTATGCCCATTCGGGGTTGTGATGTATCCGGTCGTGGCAGGGTCGGCAGACGGCAAGGAAGAACTCTGTATCATAGAGGCGAGACTTCCATCGCCCCCTTCTATGATGTATGTCGCATGCGGGTGAGTCTATGCACACCTGACAGCGGGGGTGTTCTGTAAGATACACCTTGCGGACGTCCATATAGAGCTTGTTCTCCTTTGCTCGCTTCTTGCTTACGCGACGCATCGGCCGATGGGTCTTAAGAGTGTTGCCCGGAGTGCTAGGCTTGCGAGAAGTGAACGATGACCCTGATTTCATTGGGGATTTTCGACGTAAGGGTGTGCGCTTCATCTGTATCTACAACAGGGTGATTTGTCCTCTGATGCGACATTTTTCTGCAAAAATCTTTCCCGAAACAGGAAAATAGCACATTTTGATTACATTGATTATCAACGACTTACAGATGTTTTAATCTTTTTCTGTTTTTTGTGCTTGGCAAGCGGAAGGGAATAGTATCAACTTCTTTTATGCAAAACAGCACTCCCTCAAACGAAACCTCCCTCACCTCCACCCCCGCCCTTATGTCCAACACCGCCAACATGCCCAACACCGCCACCAACAACGCCATCGACGCCTTCCTCGCCTGCAAAGGTCAGTTCGCCTCGGTGACCTTCAAGTCCAACCCGAAGCCCGCTGCCGCCTTCAAGGGCGTCATCCTCGAAAAGATTGTCTCCAACGTCTTTCGAGCCGGCGTAAACTTCGCCAACCTCGCCTCTGTCAAGGAGGGCATCGCCTCTAACGAACGCGGTGAAGTCCAGCCCCTCGCTTGGGGTGAATGGGAAAACTTCCCCTTCGTCATCAAGCATAAGGGCGAACGCTTCCTCCGTCTCACCTCTGCTGGCAAGAAGGCCTTCGTGGTCTTCAAGGTCAACGGTGTGACCGTGGGCAAGGATGAGTTCGAGTCCTTCCTCGTCCCTTCGGCTCGCTCCGAAAACAAGGTCGCCACCGAGGTCATCAGCATCAAGGAGTCCAACCTCATCTCCTTCGACGGAGAGGTTGCTTAATCAAGCGGGTGGGGGGAGCAATCCCCCCGCCCCCTTCTCTTTCTACCAACATGCAAATCATCAAAGAAGCCATCATCGCCATCGGCATCGTCGCTCTGGCTTGGATTACCTCTGTCGCCTTCCTCTGCCTCTAATGAAAGCCAAGACCATCTGGATTGGGGTCATCCCCGGAATCTTCGGATACGGCATCTCTGTCGCCTCTGATTCGGAAGCCAACGCTATGGGCGCTCTTCGCCTCGCTTACGCGGAGGGGAAAGAAGGTCGCCCCGACCCCGACACTAACTTCGAGTCCTCCTTTGACTCTTGGGGTGGTCGAGTCTTCGAGGTTGAGCTTAACAAATCTTACTACGACGACTTCGGTTCTTAATTCCTACCACCTTATGTCCAACACCAAACCCATCGTCCGCAATCCGGACGGCAACATCTTCTACATCCTTGGTGCCTGTAACAGGGCGCTTGCGGCCACCCCCGCATACCTCAAGGCGTTCAAGGAGGAAACCAAGGTCGCTATGACCGACGGCACCGACTATGACGGCATGCTTCGTCTCTGTATGAAGTATGTGGACTTCCGCATCGAGTCCGATGAGGACGAAGATGAAGAGGACTATGCCGACGATACCACCGGAACGGAAGACGACGAAATCCATCTCGCTTAATCCTACCACTATGACCAACGACCAAATTGACCAGCTCGCCATCGACGCCCTCGCTTGGGCAGAAGGCTCTTGGGGGCAGGGTCGCAACGACCAAGCCCGCTACGACAAGGATACGATGACCCTCATCTACTCCCGCCTTGCCGACCTTGCCAACGAGAAGGCAAAACGATTTGCTCAATAATTTATTTGACAATCGCTTCCGCATAACTCAAAACCTTAATTCTTCAACCCACATGCACACCAACATCACAGAAACCAACGAGCGGGTCACCTCCAAGTTCGACTATGAAGTCGAGCAGGTCCCGCTCCTCACCCCCACCGGCGAGCAGACTCGCTTCTTCGGCACGCGACGCAAGGACACTGGAGAAGTGTTCGCTACCGTGACGGACCGCTACGAAATCCTCCAGAACGAAACGCTGTTCAGCACCGCTGAAAAGTTGTTCGGTCAGAAGGGTATGGACTTCAAACGTCGAACCATCGTGACTCACGGTGGAGCTCGTGCCCGCGCCATCTATGACTTCCCCGCCGTGGGTGGTAAGATTGGCAAGGATGACGTTCACTTCCGTCTCACCGCCCAAAACTCGTTTGACGGCAGTCTCCGGGCGTCATTCGCCGTCGGCCTGTTCCGCCTCATCTGCTCTAACGGAGCCGCTGTCCCTGTGAACGCTCTCAACCTCACCCGCAAGCACACCTCCTCGCTTGAAACCGAGTTTGTGGGCGAGTCGCTGGATGCCGCTATTCACTCCTTCCACAATGCCCTGCCTGCCTTTCGCCGTATGGCTGAAATCAAGGTCGGTCAGAAGGAAGGCTCGCGTGTCCTGCTGAACCTCGCTGACCGCAAGGTGCTGTCGGAGCGTATGGCCGAGAAGGTCGTCGGCATCTGGGAGTCTCCGTCCTACCACGAAGACCGTGAACGCAACCTGTGGAACCTCTACAACAGCGTCACGCAACACCTCACGCACGATGTCGCTGGTCGCGCCGAGAAGCCTCGCTTCGAGCTCGCTGAACGCGTCGGGACTGCTGTGATGAACAACTTCATCCGAGCCGCGAATACCGGCAACGTTGAAGCCCTCCTCATCAAGCTCAACTAATCCGAAAGCACCGCTGGGGGCGGGGGAGAAATCTCCTGCCCCTTTTCTTTTTCCGCTTGACGCAACCCAAGCCGTCGGGCATAACATTAACTACGCCACTATGAGTCTCAACGACCTCAACAAAATCATCAGCCTCTTGAGCGAGTCCAAGCACTCCCTCGATAAGGCACACACCGCAGCCCTTGAAGCGCTCGATGCCCGCAAGGACATTGACCTCTATGAGGGTATGCTCGCCGACGACATTTCTTTCGCCAAGGAAGAAGGTCTGGACGCCGACAAAGAGTCCGCTCGCTCGAAAGAGCGTCTCGAAGAAGCCCGCCGGGATTACATCAAGGCGATGGACACCCTCACCCTGTATGGTAAGGGTCTGGAAGATGACCTCGGCTCCGCAGGACGCGTCTCCGACCACTTTAACGGCAAGGTCTATCCTCTGGGCATGTCCCCTCTCTAATGAGCTCCAAAGCCAAGCCAACGGGCATTGACCCGCGTCCGACCTATCACGTCGGCATCACGTTGTTCGTGGAAACCGAAGGGAAGGGCAAATCCCCCAAAGAGGTTGAAGCGATACTGCGCCACAAGCTCCGCACCTTTGCGGTTCTTAACCCGGACCTGTTGGTCCGTGAGGGCAAGCAAAAGGCTGATGGCTCTTACGATTTGCGCGACCTACCATGAAGCACATCCGACTGCACAACCTCACCGCACACTCGATTGTGTGCGACATCGAGCTCACGCCCGACGACCTCCGGCTCATCGGCGAAGCCGTAAAGATGATTGATGCTCCCGACGAGCGGATGCACCTTACGCTTGCGAACAAAGAAAAAGTAAGTTTGTGCTTGATGCCCGACACCGCATTCCCCATCGTTCGTATGACATGAGCAACGACCTTACATTCAAGTTCAAGTATCGCGCCCCGTATTCTTACGGCAAAGCCGATACCCTTATCATCTCCTTTGACACCCCAAAGGGCAATCCGAACCTGCCAGATGACCTCGCCCTGCAAATGATGAGGGCAGGCAAACTCCCGCTTCCGGGAGAGTGGCAGCACCTCGATAAAGACCGCTTGACCGAATTGGGCTATCCCAAGGTCCGCTGGTCGAAGAAGTTCCGCGTCAAGTATGTGGACACCACCCGCAAGGGCTATGACTCCTGATGCACTACTCTGACCCAACCCAAGCCCTCCTGCACAAGCTCAATACGAGCGTTGCACGAATCGCTGACACCCTTGAGCAATCCGAAAAGGCTTCTGCCAAGAACCTAGCACTCATCCAAGCCGGCGACGCCCTTGCGGGAAACATCCAAGCCTTTATGAACATCCTCCCAAAGGATGATAAGGGAACGGTCACACGGGACTTGCTGCAACACTCGCTTGACCGATGGACGCAGGTGAAAGACTGAACAAGTCTTTCTTCTCCCGACTTGATGCGGAATGGAATGCGACTTTCCTTCCGTGCATGGACAAAAAGCAACGCGAGCTTGGATACACAGAGGACGACCTAGTATCCATACAGCACATTAAGCCGACCTTTGCTTGTCCTCATTGCGCCGGCAAGCTTTGGGCAAACGAAACTTCTATGCACAGTGCTCCGACCCGCCTCTGGCGAGCGTCGTCCACCTGTAAGACTTGCGACAAGACCGTTAGATGGCTCATAGACCCTGACCTGCCTGTGTCCAAGCAGACGAAAGACATGCACCGTCCCTTGGGCTTTTAAAGCCCCGCTCGGAACTTGTATTCCTTGTTCCGGAGTCCAAGCACCTGCTTGTCGGGTCCGCGCTCAAGGTTGAAAGTCAATTCACCAGAGAAAGAGGGCGCAACACCCGGAAGCTTGAAGATAGGAAACAATGAGATGCTCTTGTCCTTGACGCTCATCACCCTTGCGGCCGTGAACTTGCCCGTGTTATCAAGAATGTCGATGTTCATCCCTTCCTTGTAAAGCCCCTTCAGGGAGCGTGTGGGCTTGTCCTTGAAATAAGCAGCAACCGATGTGTTGGGCGCTGGTGTGAACACGGAAACTCCGGACGCACGCATCTCGGATGCGATTGCCTCGGAATTAGACTTGGTGTAGCCTCTTGCCATCTACCGATGGACGAGCGTCAACCCTTAAAAGCCTTGCGAACAGCCTTGGTAAAGGCTTGTTCAAGCTTCGCCATGTCTTCTTCAAGTTTCTTCTTCTGCTCATCCGTCATCTCCGGGTAAGCGTCATCCTTGATAGGGTTCTTGAAGTTTTCGGCGGGGACGTCGTGCTTCGTGGTATTGTATTTTCCTGTGGTCATAAAAAGGGTTAGCTTTTGAGCTTCTTGTAGCCGATGTTCAGCTGCTTGTCCATTAAGGTCAACATAGCATCAAGGGCGAACGCCGCATCCTTGGGTTTTGCGCGAGCAAACATTTCGTCAACCGAGTTGCCGGGGACGCCCCTAGACTTGAGCTGGACTTCGAGGACCTGTTGCATCATGCCTTCGAGTTTCGAGAAGTTGGTCTTCCAGAACTTTGAGTCCTTGGGGGGTTCCATCACAAAGGTTGTGCCGCCAGCAACGGCCCGGAAGCCTTGAGCGCGGACGTCTCTCATCATCAAGATGTCGGCCCTACTGAACGGGAAGGAAACTCCTTCGACTACCGGATGATTGTGGGTAAAGACTGCATCTTTCATTGCTTTGAGCTCCTTGAGGGTAAAGGTGACGCTATTGGACGACTCGTCGGTGCGAAGAAACACCTGCTTGCCTTTCACGAAGACAGCGGCGTGCTCGATGTCTTGATTGCCAAACACTTTTTCGGTGCCAACAAGGTCTTTGTCCTTGGCCTCCACTAGGACCTTGGACGGACGAGCATCGCGCTCAAGAGGGAAGTTGCCCTTCATCTTGGTAATCCGCCCCGAAGCCATAAAGTCAATGCCCTTGAGCCGTGGAGCCTCGCTCCGGGCCTGAAAGCCTCCGCGCACCCCTGTGGTGTATCCCCTGCTCATTTATTCTTGTTCCGCTCGATGGCTGCTTCGTTTTCCTTCTTCTGTTCGGCGTAATAGCGTTCTGTGGAACGCTTTACCCATTCATCATATCGCTTTGATGTTTGCCGGCGCTCGAAAACTGCGAGCTCAACGGTTTGAACTTTGTTCTTCTCGCGTTGGTCGAGGGCTTTGGATTCCTCGTCCTCGGTAGTATCTCGCCGTAGGTTCAACGGCCTGCCGCTCTCCTCGATGTCCATTCCCTCGCCCATTGTGTATGAAACCTGTTCGGCTTCCTCCTTGGTGGCAAAGAACGAGCCAATCTTCATAACAGCCCGCTTATTTGTTCCCGGAATGCTCATAGAGGCTTCCAGCTCAAACGGATAGTCTTTATCCTCTGACGGGACTACATCAATCCATTGAAAGACATATTCGGAATGCCTTTTAAGCCCTTTAGCGATGGTTTCAACGCCCAGCAGGGCATTTACCTTCTCGTTGGGAAACTCCTCACCACGCCTAGCGATGACCTTCTCAATGGCAGCTTTGGTCTTCTTCTCCCAGATGACAGGATAAGCCCGCGCCCGGATGGACGTGGACTCTGAACCCGCGCTGGAATAACCGCGTGCCATTAGAAGCCAGAAGTCATCAGAAGGGCGTCAAGGTAGCCATCAAGAGCTTTGGCCTTAAGGAAGGCCTTGGACTCAAACATCTCCGTAGGATAGTTGGCCACCTTGGTCTTGGTGATGCGTCCCGAAACCTCATCATGCGGAATAAAGGCGATTTCTTTTGCGCCAGAAGAGCGATACTGCTTTTCGCCATCTGCCCCACGACCACGGTATTCGCTGGTGTAAAGTTCCAAGCGAAATCCATCATCATCTTGGACTGAGCGAATGCTGAAATCTCCTGAAAAGTCTTGCTTTCCCAAGTTGTCCGCAACTCGCAAATCAATAATCTTGGAGACAGCATCAAGCGTGTCCCTGTCGAAAGGTCCCGGAGCATAGTTGCTCTTGGCAAGAGCATTGATGAATTGAGTGCTCATCGACTTGGGGAAGTATTCCTCGACGCCATTGGAATCATCTCCATTAACCATCGCCTTTGCCAGACGCTTGGCATAGTCGTTCTGCTGGCTTTCGGCCTCTGCCCGGTCGCGGCCCCTGCCGATGTAAGGACTCGACCTTTTAACGATGCTCAATGCGGCTTCGTCGGAGGCTTTATCCTTTTCTGCCTTGGGAATCCTTGTTGCTGGAAATAGGTTCTTCAAGCTCTGGGTGTTTTCATATCTTCCCACCGGGAGGTTGCCCGTGAGTTCAGAACGAGATTGTGCATATCCTCTGGCCATAGTGCTACTTGCCTTTTGTCATCCGCTTCCGGTGGGTCAAGGTCCGACCCTTGCCAAGGTTTCCCGCGCCCCAATTCGGGGTTAGGGCATGGCAATTGGGACAAAGCACCTCAAGGTTCTTCTCCTTGGTGTTCTCTGCGTTCCCGTCGATGTGGTGGACTTGCACCGGCACTCGACCGGTCGTGGGATGACGAGCTGCCCAGCCACACCTATTGCACTTGTGGCCCGCCTTATCGAGGATGTAGTTCCTTATCGGCTGTGAGAGCTGAAGCTGGATGCCCCGGAGTCCATCAAACCTTCCCGCCTTCCAATCCTTTATGGTCTTGGCGTTCTGGAAATCATTCTGGCACTGCGCCGAGCAATAGACAATAGGGCGCGTTTTGTCCTTCCGGGGAGCAATAGCTTTGCCGCAACACTTGCAAGGTTTCATCCTTGCACATTGTCAGACAGTCAACCCTTACTTCCGTTTGATGTCAAATCCATCACCCGACGGATTGGGGCTGGAACCATCGCCAGCCATGTTAAGCTGGTCACGGACGTTCGGAGGAATGACGCTTACCTTTCGGCTAAAGTTCTGATTGGTAAACTCTTCGTATTTGTTGCTCGTCAAGATGGTCGCCGTTTGCTTGATGCCGCCGGTTCTACCAATTGCATCACCACACGCTGCAGCCGCTAGGTTCAGACCACGCTTCGTATTGTCGAACGTGCCAATGACCTCAAGGGTTCTGGCTTTCTTCGTGCCATCGGCGCTACCAAGGAAATTAAGAGTATCGCCCTGAAAGACCCCAACGGTCTGTGCGGCACGATTGACGTTCCAAGTGTGAGGAAGGGCAAAGATTTCGCCTTTTTCGTCCTTGGCAAAGATAAAGCCCTGTTGCTCGTTGGCTCGATTGGCTTCATAATTGAAGTCCGCATCGGCATCGGCAGATGCCCGGCTCTTAACATTTGTTCTGCTGAACGCACCAAGGTTAGGCGCTAGCTCCTTGCCATCAATTGTGCCATCTATCATGTTCAGCTTGCCACCCTTATCGAGGGCTTGAGCGACCTTGATGTTGTATTTTTCGTCACGACCAAAGCCCGCCCGTAGGATTTCCTGAACCTTAGCGATTTGCTCCGTGGCATTGTAACCGGGGCGGTCAGCCTTTTCGAGCTCTTGCTCTGCCTTACGAAGGCGACCTTGGTAATTAGTGACACGAGTGTTAGTGCCGACTTCGGATTTGGATTGAGAGTAGCCGCGTGCCATAAAATTAACCCTTACGGTTGAACCACTGATTGGCGTTCTGACGAACGACGTCATCTAGGTCGTTCCAATCAATGTTGAGGTGCTTGCCGGCTTCCACGAGGTCCTTCTCTCGCGTGATGGCTCGCTTGAAGCCATCCTTGATTTCGATTTGAATCGGAACCATGACGGCAGTGCCCTTGCCCTGAATAGGCAAGTTGTAGTAGAAACCCTTGTTGTGGAATACGACATCCATCTTGGCGGTGTCAATTTCATCGCTAAAGCCCGAACCGCCAGTGTGCGCTTCGCCAAAGGTGACAATGCCGGGGGCTGCCTTGAACTTGATGCCCTTGCCGTCTTCATCGGACTTCTGAAATGCCGCATCAAAAGCGGAAATGGCGTTGTCGTGCAGTCTCTCTGCCGAACGCTTGTCCATCTTGGTAGGAAGAGCGCCGGGTGAGCGTTCAGCCATTAGCTTTTCTAGCTTATCCTCGGCTTCAATAAGAGCCTGACGACCCTTCTTGCCAGAGCCATTGTATTCAAAGTTACGGTCGGCGTTGGCGACCGCTGTTTTAGCTTCCTCAATTGCCTTAACTCGGTCAGCAGGCGAAAGGTTAGAACGAGAGGTTCCTGAAGCTTGGTAGTATCCGCGTGCCATAGTGCTATTGGTTTTGTGTCAACGATTAGATGTTGCCCTTTTCTCGCTGGTTCAGCCAGCGGTTGACCGCATTGGTGCGAACCTTATCAAGGTTTGCCTGCAATTCCTTACCAGTATTCTCGGCCGCTTCTAGGCGGTCCTTGATGAATGACTTGGCAAAGCCCGCCTTGTTCTTGGACTCATTGGCTTCGTTCTTGTCATAGTCGTCGTAGTTGGTGCGAAGGTAGTTGTCTCTGGAGTCCGACATAACCTCATCCTCATACTCGTAATCAAGGATTTGGCTCATCTTCTCTGCATAGTCGCCGGGGGCGTCCTCATCTTCATCAGCTTCTTTCATTTCATCAGGCGTCAGGAGATTGATGCCCATACCTCTGGTTAATTCGTCAAAGTCCTCATAGGGCCACGTTCCCTTCTTCTTGGAGTCCAATAGCAACTTGGCTACCCGGACTGACTCTGTGTGGTTTTCAAGATGGTCGGCCGCCTTTTCGGAAGCCTGTGCGGTGTATTTGACTAACTCGGCGATTTCTTCGCCCTTAATGCTTGTCTTAAGGTTATCCAAGATGCCTTGCACCGCTACGCGAGCGGAGTCCACCTGTCGCTGACCAGCCTTGGCAGCTTGGGCGTCGAGTGCTTGGTTGCGCAGGTCAGCAGGGCTGCCCTTCTTGGCAAAACCTTCAGATTGTGATTGGGAATATCCTCGGCTCATAAGTTGTTAGGGTTTGTTGCGGAAGTCCGTGAGGAAGGTTTCCATCGCGTTTTCCTTGGCAAGGGAGATTTCTTCCTCGAACTCCTTTCGGAGGGCATCCGCATCGAGGATGCGGCTCTTGACGAACTCTTCGACGAACTCGGCGATGTCATCCGGTCGCTCGTCTTCGACGGCATCGTTGATGATGTCAAAGCCATCCGCGCCATCCATCACCTCTGATAGGTTCAACGGCAGGATAGCACCCGCCTCGCTGTAAGACTCAAAGTCCACAGTGCCGGCATCAATCGCCTTGTTCGCCCTCTCGACTTGGTATTCAAAGTCGTCCAGACCAGAGCGAGCATCGGTAGTCCCATCGGCAATCGCTCCCACGAGCTTGTTTCTGGTGGGGTCATCCATCGCCAAGATGGTCTTGCCGTCGGCATCGCCCGCTCGAACAAGACTGTTCAGCTCGGCTGACACCTTGTTCTTGTATTCGTAATCGTCCGTTCCCGGAGGGTATTCACTTCTAGGTTGGCTCTTGCGGTCACTACCTTCGGAGTAGCCCGGACCCTCAGAGCGAGATTGTGAGTAGCCGCGAGCCATAATACTTATGATGCGTTGTCCACCACAGGCTTGACGTAGAAGGTAGCCACGCGGTCGTGTCCCGACTTGGACAGGTTGATTTCGTAGATGTATTCGCCGGCAAAGCCATCCTGCTCGGTGACCTCATACTTGCCAGAGGCGAGCTTCTTGAGGAAGTGCTTGATTTTCTTGGCGTGGGCAGGGTCTTCCTCAACGCGGAAGTAATTGCCACCGCAACCGCATCGGCAACAATGGCCTTTGCCGATGTAGAGGGACTCGATTTGTTCGAGGGCGATGATAGGAGCAATGCTGGGCATAGTCGTTGTTTGGTGTAAGGGGAGATTGGGCAATTGGTTGGCTATTGTCGAGACTTATTTTTAGCCTTCGATGACCTTGGAGAGGGGCAGTTCCTTGGCAACGTGAGCCAGAACCTTCGCGTGGGAGTCGTAGTGCCCGCCAATCTTGAAGTTGGAGGTCTTGCGGGTGTAGATGGTGAAACACTCGCCACAGGGCATGTGGAGCGTCCAATGATACTCGTCACGGGCGAGGCAATCGTCGCCGTAGTCCTCGAACTCAACTTCGGGTTCGCCAAAGTGAGCAACGAGCTCCGGGAGGGTCACGTCGTCGAGGAAGCCGGCGCGGCAGGTTCCGTTAGGCTGGGTTTTGTCGAGGCGGTTGAGGCGGTCGTGGAATAGACTCATTTGATTTAGTATCTTGGATAATTCACAACCGATAGCCTTTGTCAACTATTATTTTTGCACAAAAAAGGCGGGGGTTTTACCCCCCACCCGGTAATGACAACGACTTCACTACCCTCCCCTTGCGGGGAAAGTGATTAGAAGGGTGCGTCTTCTTTGGACTTCGAGTAGCGATTGACCTTCAAGAAGGTCTTCGTCTCGCCGTTCTTCTCGTAGGAATCCTTCTTCAAGGTCACCGTGAGCTTCATGCCCACGAAGGTCTTGACGAAGTTGAAGAACTCTCCGCTCTTGGCGAAGTCGAACTCCGCACCGTTCGGAACCTTCATGCCCGTAGCGACGATGAGCTGATTCAGACGCCAGTAAACGGTGTCCTTGTTCAGCAGGTCGTCCTTACAGCTGCGGTTCTTGTCATCGACGAACGTGATGAGTGCCTTCTCGAACCCTTGCGAGGTCAGATTGCGCTCCACGTTTGCGATGGTGACCGTGTAATCGCCCTCTTCGGAGAAGCGTTCCGGACGGTCGCCGGAGTTGAGGTCCACTTTGAACTTGCTCATGTGTTTTTTTGGTTTTTTGGTTTTTTTGGTTTTGGTTGCCCCTTGCGGGAGAGTAAAATTACTTAATCCAAGGCGGGAGAGTCAAGGCGTTAACGCCCTTTTGATACGCGGGGAACTCATTGCGTGCGATACAGTCGGAAAGATTTTCCATCAGGCGTGCGCGGATTGCAAATGCTTTCTGCAAAGAATCATCGTCAAGCTCATAGACTGCTGTGCAGTAAGGGGGATTTTTTTCCACCGCAATGAACAGAAAACGCTCGATGGGAATACCCGATGCTCGGCAGATGCTCATGTAATGGGCTGCCTGCATCCAATAGCCATACGTCATAAAGCTCTTGGAGAAGCCTTCCGCTGACGCATCTTCGCATGTCTTCAGGTCCACGATGACCGTGTTATCCATTGTAATCATGTCGCAGCGACCCTTGCAAACAATGTCCAGACCCTTGACCTTCTCAACGGAGACGATGGACGTCTCAATCTTGGCAGAGGGGTGAGTGAGGTAAGGAACAACTTCCTTGTTTGCTCTGACCATAGCGGCCATCGCTCGCACTTCCGCATCCTCGTCTTGTGATAGGACGATACGCGTGCCAGCATCCTCTTGGAACTTCTTCCAATAAGCGATAGCGGTGACCGCATCTTCGCTTGGCTTCTTGGCATCCATCTGCGCCTTGGTCGGCTTCTTGGGAGCATCCATCGGGACAACGATTACTTCGTCAGCCCACTTGTGAGGCTCGAACACGGCGAGGTGAGTCGCAGTGCCAATGTGCATCGCCTTCGTGGAAGGGTCAGAGGGGCTGGTCATCCAATGCCAGAAGTGTGCGGGTGATTTTCTCATCATCATCAGTCCGGTCTTTGTTAGGCCGAGGATACGGTGGTAGTCCTCTGCTTGGATGTTGTCATACACCCCCGCCGCAACTGCGGGAGCGTCCTGCTTGGAATTATCAGTAGTCGGGTATTGGCTCATGTCGTTGGGTGAGCGAGAAGATTAGAGGTTGTTCCGCAGACCTTCAAGGATGGAAATCATCTTGGAAGGATTACCGAGGACTCGCTGTGCGGTCATTGCATCGAGGTCACGATAAGTCTGACCCGCCTTGATGTATTTCTTTTCAAGGAGGTAAGCCGAGGCATCGGGTTCATACTTTTCCAGAAGGTCATCCAAGCGACCTACGACGACCTGTGCGGGGTTTTCAACATCGGGGCGGGCGTCGATGATGGGGCGGGCTTCCACATACACCTTGGTCGGCAGGGGGCGGTCATTCGACGAGAAGTCAGACACTTCTTCGGGCGTGTAGATACCGCTGATGATTTGAGGGGCGAGAAGTCGAATAGCCTCGCTCACGTTTCGCGCCGTGAGCATCTGGCGAGGGAACTTCTGCCAATTGGTTTTGAGAGTGCGACCATCTTTACCACAGGCGATACCGTTCTTCGTGTATTCCTCGATGGTGGACGAGATTTCAATGTCGTTGCCATCCTTCGACCAGATAGCCTTCACTTCAACATCGGAGCGGGTAATCCATTTCACCTTACCGCCGGTCGTGAGATAGCGACCCAGCATAGCATCGGCACGCATCGTCAACTTGCCCTCAATGAGGTGGTAAGTCTTGGCGAGCTCCAAAGGGGCTTTGCCTTCTGCGAGGCACTGCATAGCGAGAACGTGTCCCTGCTCAACCTTGGTGCATCCGAACATACCAGAGCCAGCAATCATCTCGCCCATCTCCTTGATGGCTTGGATGGGGTCACCAATTTTGTTGTAGATGCTGTTTCCGAGAGGAGCAGCGTTGGAGAGGTTGGCGTTAGTGACCTCGATGATTTCGCCGTTGTTGTCGTTGGACATATTGGGTTGTGGAAAAAGTGTTATGCTCATCTGTCATAGTTTCGTCAAGCGGTATTGGCGAGGTTGTGAACTACTCCACTTCGTCCACATCAGAGGTTGACTGAAAGCAAAAGGTATTATGGTTCGTCAAATCTCTGTCTTTGAGGCACAGGAAATCGGTGGCAAGACTGTGCTTCCTTTGTGCGAGCCTGTTGATAACGACAACATTAGCACAAGCGTTGCTGCGGCGACAAACCTTTTGTGGTTCGCAATGCACATAGCCCTAGCAAAGGGAGACAGGGTGGAAGCCGGTAAGCTCGGACGTATGGTTGAGGGCATTGTGGAAATAGAGGTTGAAGATGTCCCCGATAAGGACCAGACTGACTTTGATGACACAATGAAGCTCATTAACGATGCGCTCGAAGGTGTTGACGACGATGACGAAGAACTTCCTGACTAATTTACTATTTCTGATGACACCTATCATCGGCTGGGGCGTCGATTTTCATAACCTTGCGGATGCGGTAGCGGTTGCAGAGAGTAACAACAACCCTCACGCCGTTGGCGATTCCGGCAAGGCAAGAGGAGCTTATCAAATGTGGAAAATAGCTTGGGACCAAGCCAACAAGGTGCGCAAGACCGAGGGGATGAAACAGTATCCTTGGTCTTATGCCCACGACGCTTACGTTAGTAGGCAGTATGCCATCGACTACCTCCGCTGGTGTTCGAGTGTCCTTGAAGCCAAGCTCAACCGAAAGCCTGTCTATTGGGAAATCTATGCGGCTTATGCCCGCGGCCCTTCGGAGTTTGCGGACGGAGGATACTCCTATCACAATCTGCCGGCACGCACGCACCGCGCCATCAAGGTCATCGCTACACAGATGAAGGAGATGCCCCCTCGGTGAGCATTGAATACTTCACCACGGTCATCGTGCCGGGTATCGCCTCTGCCGCATACTTCTCTGCGGCCGTAGCCAATGTTTACACAGGGCGTTATGCCCTTGCGGTCATGTGGGGATGTTATAGTGTGGCCAATATCTGCCTCCTAATAACAGTAAAGAAATGAAACTCATCTGCATCGACAGCGGAGCCAACGGTGGCATCTGCGTCTGGGATTTAAAGACCCACCAATACACCCTTGAGAAGCTAACAGGGGATACGATGGAAACCTTGAAGCCTGTCCTTGACCGGCACTTCGCCATCACAGCGGACATCCAAGAGGTCGTCATAGAGCGGCCGCCCCGCTTCATGGGGACTATGATTCCCTCGTCCCGCATCGCAGTCCTCTTTGAAGCCTTTGGCATTACCTTGGGCTATCTGGCGGCAAAGAACCTAAGACCATTAGAGGTAACCCCCGTTGAGTGGCAACGCCACATCCGGGACGAGAAGGGCATCAAACGCGGAGAAATCAAGCACGCTGAATGGAAAAAGCAGCTGACCATCTATGCCAGAGAGCATTATGGAGAGCGGAAAGACCTGACCAACCAGACGGCAGATGCCCTATTGCTCGCCGATTGGTATTTTAACGTGCATAATCCTCTGCTGCGGAAGCCCAATGGCTGATTTCAAGCTGCTGGAGGGTGATTGCCGGGAGGTTTTGAAGACCCTGCCTAGTGATTCGATAGACGCGGTGGTCACCGACCCGCCTTATGAGCTGGGCTTTATGGGAAAGTCTTGGGATGCGTCGGGCATCGCTTATGACAAAACGATGTGGGCAGAGGTTTTCCGCGTCCTGAAACCCGGCGGGCATATCCTATCGTTCGGAGGGTCGAGAACTTATCACCGGATGGCGGTTGCCATCGAGGATGCTGGCTTTGAGGTGCGTGACCAGCTTATGTGGGTGTATGGCTCTGGCTTTCCGAAGTCACACAACATTAGCAAGGCGCTGGATAAAGCCGCGGGCGTAGAAAGAACCGAAGTTATTGGAAAGAGGTCAAGAAATGTAAAACCGTTTGATGACCAGAACGGTTGGAACGAAAACAATACAAGTGGTGATTATGAATACAAAGCACCGGCTACCGAAGCCGCAAAACAATGGGACGGATGGGGGACGGCGCTCAAGCCCGCCCATGAGCCTATTGTGCTGGCGAGGAAGCCTGTTGAGGGAACTGTGGCCGAGAACGTCCTGAAGTATGGCACAGGAGGGCTGAACATAGATGGATGCCGGGTGGCGGCAGACCCTGCCTTTGACGACCCAAGACTCGGAGGAAAAGGAACTTGGAAATCTGACAAAATGGCAGCCAATGTTTACGGAAAATACGAAGGTAAGGATGTTTCATCGTCAAACCTTGGTCGCTTCCCAGCCAACCTGATGCACGATGGCTCGCAACAAGTCCTTGACCTATTTCCCTCCAACGCTGGAGCGGCAGCTCCGGTAAAGAGCGGTCATTCAGGGGAGTCCAATGGTATCTACAATGACTATGCCCAAAGGGGCGATGATGGCGCGACCTTTTATGGCGACAAAGGTTCAGCCGCCCGGTTCTTTTACTGCCCCAAAGCCACCAAGAAGGATAGGGATGAGGGTTGCGACGAGCTGGAAACCAAAGAGAAGCCCGCGCACATGAGAACCGGCAACGGGACAGGGGATACTTCAATGACGGATGGCTTTCAGGCCACCCAACGCAAGAACACCCACCCGACGGTGAAGCCTACGGAGCTGATGAGGTATCTGTGCAGGCTTATTACCCCTCCGGGAGGGACAGTCCTCGACCCCTTTAATGGGTCAGGTTCGACCGGCAAAGCTGCCCTTAAAGAAGGATTCAGTTACGTTGGAATCGAAAAAGAGGCCGAATACCTACGGATAGCCGAGGCCCGCATCCGCTCTTCCCTTTAAGTGGGGCATGGGTGGGGAGCGCAGGGTTGGCGCGTGGGTGACCGGTGGTTTCCCGGTGGGTGGCGCGTGGAGAGCGCATGGGGCAACCGCCCAATTACATGTAGTCGATGGTATCGACTTCTTCGCCACCGACCCGGAAGGTCACCTTGGGCATCGGGGTATGGCCAAAGCCATCGCCATACTGCTCCGTCTGCGTGTATGTCATCGCCGTTCCCAAGCTTCTGATTGCGGAGCGTAGGTCGGAGCGGCGAGGTAGCTCGGTCCCAGCCGGGAAGTCCACCCGAACCTCATCCTTGCGGGAGCCCTTGAACGTGACCTTGGCCTGACGAAACGCGTCGCCGAAAGAACCTTCCTTGAGTCCTTCTTTGACCGATTCTAGGAACTGCTCTGCACGCTCCTTGCCACCAAGGTTGCCGTTGTAAAGAAGACCTTTCTCGACGGAGTAATTGCCCTCGATGGTCATTTCCTTGGCTTCGCCCAGCTTCTCAAAGAACTCCTTATTGTTCTTCGACGCTTCTAGGACTTCCTTCACCTTCATAAGACGGGCTTCGGCATCGGCCTTCCGGCGGTTGAATCTCTCGGCATCATAGCCACCACGGATATTCTTATCCTCTTCCGAAGGTCCTGCCGTCAATAGGGCTGCCGTCTGGTTGAGCGCACGCATCGGGTCGCGGCCCGGTTCAAGGTTTTGGGCTTTTGCTTCCTTGGCGATAACCTTATCGGCCATCTCCTTGGCTTCAATAGCCTGTGCCTTATCAATAAGAGCTTGGCCTTGACGGCGCATTTCTCTGCTTTCCTCGGATTTAGCCTGCGAATAACCTCTTGCCATAGTAATCTTGCTATTTTGTCAACGGCTTGCGGACCATAAAGCCGTTGGTCCTATGCTCGAAGCCGAAGCGCTCATACCATGCGATGAGCTTCTTCTTGGTCATCCGGACTGTGCAGCGGTTTGCGTCGTATGGCTGGGCGAACAAGGCGAGGTTCACCTGATTCCTGTCCGCTACCTCTATTACGGCGTCCAAGGTCGTCTTGCCCCCGCCACGCGTGATTGCCCGCAAGCTTTCTAGGTAAAGGGTATCTGCCGTCGACCACCGCATAATGACGCTTCCTGTGAACTCTACCCCATCTACGATTTTGGTGATAAGGCGGGCATCTGCCCTCCGGGGCGATGGTGTTCCGAGCGCAAAGTCTCCAAGGGTGGTCATATGGTAGCCTTAGACCGCTCAGTCCCAATCTGCTCTTTTAAAGTGGATTCTTTCCACTTGATGCCAGTAACCAAATACTCGCGCTCATCACGAACGGTTTCTTTGATAAAGTCGTTCTCTTCATTGGCGCTAAAAGCATAGGCAAATCTGGCTACTCTCTGGAGGTCAATAATCTTGTCAAAAGAGTCGATGTCCTTGGCTGTGTAGAAACGCTGGATGCCATAAGTCCCTGTCCCTTTGCCAAAATTGGCAGCTTGGGTTGGGCTGTCGGTAAATGAGCCAATATTGCCTCCGCCCTCAACCGAAGTAAGCGTAGGTCTATCTGCCCCCCTCGAAAGCTCTCCAATCTTATCTGCCGGGGCATACATCGTGCTTCTGACCCATTCTGGGAGTTGCTCGATGCGCTCGACAATCCTCTGTTTTAAGGTGTCTGCCCGATTGATTTCAACAAGGTTGCCAGATTGCCCCTCATTGATGTCGCTCATGTAGCGATTAACATGTTGCCCAACTAGGTCTTGCAATCTTTCAATAGCCCCCATTACTTTAATGCGCTCGTCGGCTGGGAGCTTCTTCACCTTGGCTACCATTGGCTTGTATTCTTTGTCTATTGCCTTGGCTTCATCGGCGTAAAACTTTCTAATCATCGGCCAATAGTCGCGCTCCTGCTCGACGGTGGTCTTCATAATAGGATTCCGGGGAAGGTCTTCTTTCAGCAATTGATTTTCCCGACCATAATCGGTGTTAAGCTCGCTTTTGCTTTGTGAATAACCCCGCGCCATTTGATTATGGCAGCGTGTCAATGAGCTGGCGTATCCTATTGAGAGCCTCGATGACGGTGGACGCCGCATGGACGCGTTCTTGCGCTCCGGTGTCAGTCCCAGATAAAAGCGTCGGGGTCAGGTCCAAGGTGTTCTGGTTCACAAGCAGCTTCATGTTCTTCTCGGTAAGCTTGATGTCCCCCGCTATGGATTGTAGGATGAACCTGTAATTGTTCAGCGACTTGGTGTCCATTTTCTCCAATCGCGTTTTGCGCTCTTCTTCCATTGACAAGTAGTGAACAAACGACCATACCACTCGTCAAGACACAATGAGCTGGAATCCAAAGTTCGACCTCGACTTAAAGTTTGGTCAAGCCGGCGAACAATGGTTGAAGATGCTAGGCACTTCGGGCGGTATGAAGATTGAGGTCAAGACCGAGCGCGACCAATGGTTTACGACGGGCAACATTGTCTTCGAGTATTGGTGCCGAGGCAAAGCCTCTGGCATCTCTACCACCGAGTCTGACTTCTGGGTGCAATTGCTCTCCAAGGATGGGTCTGTTGTCGGGATGTATGGATGGCCTACCGTCCAACTGAAGGCGTTCCTCCGGAAAGCTATAAAAAACCCTTCGGATTATAAAGCACGCATCGTAAACGGCGGGGACGATAAGGCGTCCAGAATGCTGGTCATCCCCATTTCGGAGCTGCACCACATCGCCAAGACCGAGCTGCCGATTTAGTTACTTGGTGAACGTCTTCGGGATAGGCGCTATCTGCACCGGAACCTTGCCAGAAAGGTCAAAGAACTTCGAGTTGAGCATCCAAGATGCCATCAACCGGTCAGGTCCAACTCCATCGACATTAGCCCAATCCTTGAATCCAGCCGAACGCAGGTTGGCACGGATGCCTTCATCTCCGATTTCCAGCCAACGCTGGCGCGGAGTTTCCTTTGCGGCCGCGATGAACCAATAGGGGTCATTCTCCTTAATGTTCTCGGAGGGGGATTGGTCGGTAAGCTTCTGGTCGGCGCGGAGATACTTCATTCCAATCTCCGCATACACTTTATCTGGCTTAAAGTCGGGTTGGAGCTGCGGGGCTTTGAAGCCGTTCTTGCGGCGCACCAAGTCGCCATCCATCTGGACAGGCTCGTATGCCGGGTCACTAGGCTTTGTCTTCTTGCCCGTAATGACGCGTTCCGATTCGGTCATAGCACTGGAGTAGCCACGTGCCATAGATTAAGCTTCGGGGTTCTGCGAGCGATACACCTTATTCTCCGCATCGTTGAAGATGTCCTTCTCTCGCTTGAAGATGTCTCGGTTGTATTGGGCGATGATGCCACCGATGCCGTCTCGCTGATACTGAAAAGAGGAAGACGTGGTGGCCGTTCTTTCCGTAAGCAGCTCCTTGGTGAACTTGGCAAACTCTTCCGCTCTGCGGGAGTATCCATCGCCACCCCCGACGCCATCGTCTTGGGCTTGCCGGCGCTCATCACGGTCAATGGCGGCACGCGTTCGGCTATCCAGAGACTCGTCAAACATCTGATAGATGTCCTTACCGTGTTCGCCCGGATAGCGAGGTAGGGCGGCATCCACAGCGTCTCCATCTTCAAAGTCAAAGTCTTTTAATTTTCCTCGGAGGGCGGTGGCCTTCTCCTTGGCTTCAAACTTCTGGTCAATCAGCTCTTTGCGTTGAGCATCCTTTAAGACGGCTTGTTTGGCAACAGCCACATCGTTGCCAAGGTTGCCCCTGAGCGTAGGGCCATACGCGTTGCTCTTGATGTTGTCTTCGATGCGATTGTCGTGGGCATCCTTGCTAATAATCCAATTAACGCCGCCAGAACCCCTGCCGCCATATGCTTGGGATTCGCTGCCGGCTTTTCCGTATCCTCTGGCCATCTTATTTGCCCTTCCCCTTTTTAGGTTGCTCAATAGCAGGGATGTCCGACGGGACTTCTTGCGGGCCTGCCGGTTCTTTAATCGTCGGCATCTTGGGGTCTGCTTGGTCGGCTTCGTGCTGTTTCAGGACGCCTTTGGCTTTTTCAACCTCGGCGAGCTTTGCCTCATACTCTTTGGCAATCTGCTTAAACTTCTTGTCGATGGTCTTTGGGTCAGTCGCTTCCTTCCACCGAGCGTGTAGGACAGGCGAATGCTTCTCGCCCTTAATCCAAGCTTGGAGGATGTCCTCTCCGGTAGAGACAATCTGCTGGCGGGAGATGTGTTCGACGCTGGTCATCTGCTTGAGTTGCGCAACTTGCGCGGTCAAGGACATGATGAGCTGTGTGGCTTCTTCGCAGGCTTGCATAGGTTATTGGCTAATAAAGTTGTAGAGTGAGTCGAGCTGCTTCTTGCGCTCTCTCGTTTCGGTGGGGGCATACTTCTTGCCATTGCCCTTTTCAAGGCCGTTTCTCACGCCTTGGGTAATCTGGTATGCCAAGTCTTGAACCATGCTCTTAATGCCAAGTTCGCCGCCCGTCTGCTCATCTAGGTCACGGATGTTGTCCTTAAGGGACGACTTGATTTCGGCAATTTGCTTGTCCATACGAGCCGCCACTTCTTCCTCGTCCTTGGGACCATACTCGGCTGCCGCCCGGACGCGACCAGCGCGTTCCGCTTGAAGCAGGTTAAGCTCAAGCATATCCGTTGCAATAGCAGCATAGGCTGCCTTAGCTCGATTGCTGTATTCCTTTTCAAGGAAATCGGTCGACGGGATGGCTTCCGAAACCGACTCAAAGATGGCATCCAGAGGCAGAACATCCTTATCTCCGGGATTTCTTGGACTCTTGGAAGGAAGAATGGGAGATTGTCTGACCAACGCCTTGATTAGGGGGTCAGAGATAGAATCAATCTGCTTGGCGCTAATTCCCTTGGGGGGCGTCTGGGGCTTGTCGGCTTCACGTAACTCATTACGTTCGCGCAAATCTTCCGACCTCGATTGGGAATAACCACGTGCCATAGTAGCACTTGATTTCTGTCCACCTTACTTCGAGGGACCAGATGGAGCTGATGGGGCAGAGGGGCCTGCCTTGCCCAGAAGAAAGTTCTTGGAGACGCCCGCCTTCTTCCGTAGGTTGTTCAAGGCTTCCACCGCAAACTCTTCTGCACCACCACCAACTGTGCTAATTTCATTGATGTTGCCCGATTTGCCACGACCAAATAAAATGCTTCCCGGACCTCTGCCAGAGCGGAGATACCACGGTTTTTCGCCTGCCTTTTCCTTGCCGCTCTTTTCCTTCTTTTTGCCCTTTTCTTCCTTGTTGGCATTGGCGAGTCCTGCCTTTTGAGCGTTCTTTGGCGAGGCGAGAGCCGCAGCTTCGGCAAGACTTCTCTGACCTTCAACGTAAGCCTTAAACGCGGCTTCGCGTGCAGCTTCGGCTGCCTGCTCGGAGTCAAACTCTGCCTTGTCTTGTAGGTTCTGGAAATACTTCTTGAAGGCGACTTCCTTGGCTTCGTCGGCAGCAAACTCTGCCTTGATTGCATCAACCTCTGCCTGCGTCAGGGGTATAGTGGTGGGAACATTCGGGTTCTGCGGAACCGGAGTGGGTGTTGTCGCTGCCGGAGCCGTAGGATTGGGCTGTGCGGCAGGAGCATTACCACCCTTGGCGGCATTAGCCTGCAATGCGGTCTTGTCTCCCCGGATGAGCTTGGAGATGTCTTCGGGCGCAAGGTTGCGCCGTGTGGAGTTGCCGCGTGCCATTATGTTAGTATTCTTACGTTTTTTACCCTTGTTCGGTAGGAGATGCTTTCGTTCTCTTCGTCTCTTTTATAGTCATAATCGTATGATACGCTCATTTCAACAGACCATTTCATCTCAATAGACGGCGCGCCGGGGAACTTTAAGATGGTTGTGTAGGTGCCACTTGACCCGTCGCCAAAAGAGTAATCAAAACGTTGCTCGGTTGCAGTAGAGGATTGATAGATAGAAGGAGTTTCTTCCTTACCGCCTTCATAAGCACCTTCTCTGGCCTTATCAAGCTCTTTGATAAACTCCGGGTTGTTATCAATGAAATCAGCGGTGAAGCTCGAATAAATGTCCTCTGGGTCTTCGCTGCCAAATAAATCCGCTATCTTTGTCTCAAGGTCATTGAGAGTCTTTACGCTCTCGCCGACCACTAGGTCCTCACTGTCAAACATTTGAAAGTCTGTCCCAGAAGCCAGCTTGGAGAACGTGACTTCATCAGAAGCACGCTGTGCCCGGACAGCTTCCGCTTTAGCATTGCTGGACTCCGACCGGGATTGTGAATAACCGCGTGCCACGGTCTTACTTGGTCAGACCAAGGAACTCGTTGTAAGTCTGGGAGGCAAGGGTAGCAGACTTGTCATCCAAGTGCTTTGAGAGCACCACTCGCTTGTCAACGGTGGCATAGGACACCATAGTCTTGGGGCTGGACGCCATAGAGCCAGAGATGTTGATGTCGGTGCGGACTTCTTCGATGTAGTTGTAAGCTACTTCCCGGAGTCCATCCTTCCCGATTCTCCAAGAACAGGGCTTTGAGGTGAACTTGGTCTGGCTGGTAGCTTGGCGCTCAATGTTTTGAGCCACCGCCTCTTGTAGGCGCGTAATAGCCTTGGACCAGAAGGGGAAGTCGGTTTTGCCAGCATCAGCGACGGCAGCTTGCTTATCCTTGTAAGGAATGAGGTCGAGGGGGATTTCGGAGGCAAGGGCGTTGTATTCGCCCTTTTGTTTGGCGGGGTCAGATGTAGGATTCACAGGGGCGTTAATGGTTTGGTTGGTAATGGGCTTCTTGTCCTCCTTGGGGAGGAACTTCTCGGAGGGCTGGATGCAGTCGCAGGTTCCCGGCTTGCAGGTGCAAGAGGGGTCGCCACATTCACAGATACCGGTTTTGTCTGCCATAGTGTTCTTGGGTCGCTGTCAACGACTAGGCTTACTCCCACCAACCACGAGGGCTTCCAGCAGCTTCGTATGCAGACTGCATTGCATCGCCCGACTGCTTTTGGGAAATCTGGCTGTTTGTCTCCAGAACATCAATCGCCTCTTTAATCGTTTTGTATCTGCCTCCGTTCTCGGCAAGAACCTTTTCGTCAAGCGACATAAGGTAGGTCATTCCGACATACTTGCCGTCCTTCTGGTAAGGCACGCCACCGAACATCTCTATGTCTTTAACCTTGTAAAAGATTTGTCCACCAAGATTCTTCCACTCTATCACGGCATTGGGGATGAAGTCACTCTTTTCTTGAACCCAACCCTTTTTGAAAAAGTCTTTTCCAAACGTCCTTTTTAAGGAGGACTCATTGTAATAACGACCATCATGTTGCGACCCGTCTTCCTTAAGAACCTCGGCCGCCTTGGCGGTGATGTATTTCCCCTCGACGAGCCGGTCAAGTTTTTCTACCCGACCTTGCTTCTCGTTCTCGCCAAAAGTCTTGAGCCTGTATCCAGCATCAAGATTTTCAGACCTTGCTTGTGAGTATCCTCGTGCCATAAATTAGCGTCTCCGTCTTTCTTCTCGGTCTTCAGCCCACTGCTCGATGGACTCGCCAAGGGCTTCCCGGAACGACTCTGCTAGGCGCTTCGCCGAGTTGTCATCCAGCTCGACGCCAAATGCGAACAAGTAGTCTGCCTGAAGGACCTCTGGGTCAACTTCGACAAACTCCCTGCCCGGATTGTATGCTTCACCAGAGTTGGCGTCGTTGGTATAGTCTCTAGGTTCAAGCTTGAAGGCGGCAGACTCGATGTAGCCAGCCATGTCGCCAGCGAACTTGTCGGTGTTTTCGGGATAGAAGTGGAGGGTTTGCACCGCGTCGTATGCCCTGTAATTAGTCTTACCGGGATAGCCTTCGTCGAACATGTCGGAGATTTCGTTCTTGGGACCAATCATGCTCTCCGTGAGATACTTGATGTCATCGTCGCGCAGGGTCAGTTTCCCATCTGCGAGGACGCCATTGCCCACGTCGCCATTGCCAAGGCGGGTCTTGACGCGGGCAAGAGCTTCAATGCTCTTCTTGCCCTGCATCGCTTCCCATTTGGCTCTGCCATCGGGGGCGCTTTCGCTTCTGGACTGTGAGTAGCCTCTTGCCATTTGTGGATGGCAGTCTGTCCACCCCTACTACGTTGTCAAGGTGTGCCGAACAGCTCTTTGTGCTTCTTGTCGATTTGCTCCCCAATCCAGCGCATACACGGAACGGCCATCGAGTTGCCGCACGCTTTATAACGCGGACCATCTGGGCAATCTTCAGCGGGCTTACCCTTCCAAGGGATTTGGGACCAATCATCCGGGAAGCCCTGCAACCGTTCGCACTCCCTAGGGGTTAAGCGCCTTACGGCCATCGTCACCTGATGGACCGAGTGGACTTGTTGGGTGACTTCGGAGCTCTGTGGACTCCGGGAAGGGTCATTGGATGCCGTGAGGGTAGGCGCACAGATGTGGGGCGATTGGTCGCCTGTGTCGCACTTCAAGGTCGGGAATACTTCTGTCGAGGGTGCGGCACCCGCCTTACGGCGAAGGTTACCGGGCTGAAAGGTGATAGGTTCTTCTTCGTTCATAAGTTGTGCTTGGTGGAGGGCAATGAGTTCGTCGATGGCTTCCGAGGAGCTACCGCCCTTTGACCCCTTGCAGGTTGTAACCGTTGGGGATACTACCCCAATGACATGGGAGGGACGGGAAGGCCTATTCTCGCCTTCGGCGCGGAGAGTTCCGGCTTTAGTGTCCTCCATCCAGAAGCCGGGACCTGATTCCCTCATAGCGATGGGTTGCGCGACGCCTTGGCTGCCGGTCGTGTCCAAAGTGTAGGCTACATCACCGGTCAGTCCAATACCAAGCCCATTCTGCTTCTTTTCCATCGGTCTGGTATCTTGGATGGGGATGGGTTGAGCTACCGCGTGGTGATGACCCTTGGTCAAGGTGAACATCGGCTCGCCCGGAATAAAGTTCTGGATAGAATGATTTTCAGACCCCTTCCCCAGACGGGAAAGTAGGTTCATCGAATCAATGGGTATCGGTTCCATCTTTCTCGGTGTTGATGAGGGGCACGTTGCCCCCGCCTGTCCCATAGCGGGATACCACCGTCGGCGCAATGTCGTGCGGTCCGGTCACCCGACTATCGTTCGGATGGTTCTCGTAAAGCTTCTGCACGATTGCCACCCCACCTTGGTTTGCCGTAGGGTTCAAGCATGCGGTGTCCAGACACTTCGAGATGTCCGCTTGGCGGCATCCTGAGTTCGGGTTGGAGGAAAGCATCGAGTTCGAGGTAAAGGAGTCCAGAATGTATGCTTCTGGCTGAACAATGATGTTCTGTGCGTGGTGGCTCGTAACCGCTGGCCTCATCGCTTGTAGGCAATGTGCTGTCTTGGCTTCCTTGACATCAAAGCTGCCATTCGAGGCATCCTCTCTCATCGAGAAGGCTACCGGAGTTAAAACTGCATGGGGTCCACGTGCCACCAAGGTTGGTGTGGTGTGCGACTCCTCAATCAGAGGAACATACAGGGCGTTTGCCCCTTGGTTGTATGCGGCGCGGTCCAAGACCACCACAGGCTCGGCAATGTAGGTCTGCTGGTGCGTCCCCGGTTGCGAGGACAGCGTTCCTGCCGTATCCCCCAGCTCCCTGACTTCTTCTCTCTGGTTCTGGGTAAAGGCAACGGGCAGTATGTGCGCCGTCTCATTGTATGGAGCCCAACCAGAAGAACCCTGCATCCGGGCTGTCAGCGTAGGACTCACCTGATTCGGCTCTACGATGGCTACCGTTGCGCGGGTATCACCCACGTCAAAGCAGTTCAGGCAATTGGAGGTTTCGCCGGGAACCCAAGTCTCATAGTCCGTTTCGGACTGAGCCTTCTTCGATTTGCGAAAAGGGATGGCGGCTGGCGAGCTGCTCCCCTCCCCTAGGATAAGTCTGTCCTGATGGGCATCTTGTCCGTCAAAGACATTGCCCGTCGCACACAGCGTTCCGGTAGTCGTGCTTAATCCGTTTCCGTCTCGTCCGCTTCCGAAGAGTTCTCCGGCTCCGACGCCGCCTTTTCCTCTAACGCTCTTTGCAGAGCGGGCGGCAGACTTTTGCCCCTTCGCAATGCGCGACGCAGAATACCCCTGCAAGCCCGCGCGGAGAGATAGAACCTCGGCGGCAGCTTCCCAGCCTCTAACACTTGCGACAACGAACACTCGCCTTCTCCGTTGAGGCACTGCTCCTGACCCTCCGACAAATTGAGCGTCAAGCACTCGATACGACCACCCATACCCGAGCTCCCCCAAGGCAGAGAGGAAGCTGTGGAAATCCCTTCCCCCAGAGGAAGTAAGGACGCCCGGAACGTTTTCCCATAATATCCATTTGGGTTTGATTCTGTCAGCCAGAGCCAGAAAGGTGAGAGCAAGATTTCCTCTGGGGTCTTCGAGTCCTTTCCGGAGCCCTGCGACTGAAAATGCTTGACATGGGGTCCCTCCAACGAGAACATCGACTGTTCCGGGTTCGATTGGCCATTCTTTGAACTTGGTGAGGTCGCCATAATTAGGAACGTTGGGGAATCTGTGTTTGAGGATTGCGGATGGGAAAGGCTCGATTTCAGAGAAGCCAACAGGCGTCCAGCCCATGTGATGCCACGCACAAGTCGCGGCTTCCATCCCTGAACAGACTGATAGGTATCTCATTGGTCGCGTCGTTGTGGCCCCCTGTCAACCGTTACGACTTTTTCTTCTTCTTCGGCTTGGTGGGGACTTCGTTGAGAACCCTGTTTGCCTTCTCGGTGAGCTGTCTTACGGCTTCTGCGCGAGCCTTGAACTCGGTGACATAGCCTTTCCGGTATGCCTCCAATTCATCGACGCTTTTCTTGAGGCGCTCTTCAAGGTCGTGCTTTTCCTTTTCCCATAGGTTCTGGCAGGCTTCCAAAGCTGCGTAAGACTTGCGCACTTCGGTCTTCAACTGTTCGACCTCCTCATTGATGGATGCCTTCTTTGCGAGATAGACATACAGACCGCACAGGATGATGCCACCGCCGGCAGCGATGAGCAGAGACGCGTTTTCCATTAAGCTTTGCGGGCTTTGAGGACTTTGAGCTGGACACCCATTCGGCGTGCCGCCCAATAGATGCTGTTGCGGTTGACGGAGAAGTGACGTGCCGCCTGCGGGACGGACATATCATTCACCTTTGCCTGCATGACGACATCCTTGATGAAGCCATGAGGGTTGCGTTTGGTTGCTTCGGGGTTCATAGGTTTTACTTGCCCAGCATGTAGAGGGCAAGAGAAGCATCGAGCGTCTTCTTGCCACCATTGTGCTCCTTGCAGGCGATGGTCACCTTGTCTTCGACCCAGCGGTCAAGCGAGGCGAGGAACTCGGCGCTGGTGCGCTTACCGTGGCTCTTGATGAGTTTGCGGATAGTCGCAGCTTTGAGGTAATGAATCTTGGTAGTCATGTCGGAGGTTGTGATGCCTGTTATGTGGGCGTGCGCAAGAGTTAAATGTCCGGTGCGTTACGAAATCTTTCTTTGCGGGCATCCTCCTTACGGATGACCTCTGCCAACTCATAGATGAACTGCTTGGCTCTGTGGATGTGCTTGCACTGATACGGCACAGGGGCGATGACCCAATCGGGATTGCGGAAATGCCAATCCTCGCAGGAGCACTCGAACCTACCACGGTCTTCGGAATCCAAGTCGACGAGGTGGACCTCATTCTTACGGCTCTCCGAGCGCACAAGGAAGCGCGTAGAGCAGTCGAAGAACTCACACTCCAACCGATTATCAAACGGTTTCGGTCGCAATAATCGGGGAGAAACGATTTCCATTAGACAACGAAGATAGTGTCTTCGTAGCATAGTGGTCAAGAGCTTCTTCGTAAGAAAGACCTTCTAGGTCTTGCAGGGCGTTGAGTATCTTGTTCTCCGAGTAGATTAGTCTGCCATCCGAGGACAGGCCGATGACAGCCTCATTGTAGAGGTTTGCCGGTTCGAGCACTTGAGCTCTGGGATTGTTGACGATAATTTCTTCTGCTCTCATTTAGGTTTCTTTTTTCTTCCTTGGGGTCTTCGTTGAGTAATCTTAACAGGTGTAGAATGTTTGGGCAGCAGGACTTTCCGGTATCCATCCTTCCACAGGACTTCGGATACCCTCTTGCCGAGGCGGTCTATTTCCGCTTCCCCTTTGTCCCCCACGAGCTCTGGAAGAGCGATATGAAGGGCTTCATGACAGAGGACTTCGAGATGGCGTTTAGCGCCCAGTCTAGGGTCGATTTCAATAAGGGGGTTATTTGGGTCTTGATGAGCTTGACCCCAAGCCCACTCATTTCCGAGAGGGCGATAGACGATTTTGGGGATTTTGCGCGACATCTCTTTTTCACCGACTTATCGGCTTGTCCTTGTTTATCCGGATGCGGGCCTTTGTCGCTGGTGTTAGGGTTCTCACATATGCCTCGCGCTCCCAGATGCGGCATAAAGCCTTCTCTGTGTAGACGATACCAAAGATGGCGTCATTAATGTCGATTTCGGTGCCGAAGTTGGCACCCACTCCGGTCATCCCCGATGCAGCCTCTTTGTCCAAGCTGCGCCGTAGGTCTTGCACCACCTTCAGGATGTTCTCAAGTCTTTTACTTTGCGAAGGGGTCATCGTTGGAAAGGGGGTAAGGTTGGTCGGGTTCCGGATTCCAGATGGTCGTCATGCCGCAGGCAAGGCAATCGGATTTCGCGCTGTAATCCTTAATCTCCTTGTCCGTCAACAAATCGTGACGGATGTTCGTGTTCACCATAGCGAAACCCCACTTCCAATGCCCACACGATAGGCACCCATCATCCGGTGCGATGTCCATCATTATCTGCCCGTGGCCGAGGTCCTTGAAGTAAGGAAGATGGTCCCTCCGGTAGCTCATTAGTTAATGGACTTGGCTTGGTGTCAACTGTCTAGGTCTTGGGCATCCTGCGGAGGCTTTGCCATCCAAGGAATATCCCAAGTTCCAGCACAATGCGGGCATTGGAAGCCCACAGCTTTATCGTTTTCCACCACAATCTGCACCGTCGACCACTTCGAGTATGTCGAAAGGCTAAAAGCTCTGGACTCCGGGAGAACCTTGCTCCCATCCAGAGACTTCTGGCACTTAGGACATTCGAGAGGCAGTATCATTTTGAGAGAGACGCGTCAGGCTATTGGCCATACGCCATCTCTGGGCAAGTATCGGATTCATGGCATCCAGCGCAACTGCCATCTCTGTTCCCACATCAAGAACATCTTCGGACTTTTCGGCGCGAGTCCCCGGTCTAGGGTTGTAGCAGTTCACAAACGTATGAAGGGCATCTTCATTCACGCCAAGCAGCACCGCGGCCGCCTTAAGGGAGGAGTTTTTTTGGGTCGTCATAGCAAGCGGGTTGCTTGCTTGTCAACTCACACTATCAGCGTCCACTTATTCCGGTCTGGGTGGAACAGGTATTCCCAATGTGCCTTGGCATCCGTTAGGTATTTCCGACTTGTTGCAAACTCCAAGGGGGTTTGGTTTTTTAAGCCGGCTACGAGGTATCCACCGCCGTGAGCGGGTCGCTTTGTTGAAGAGAACTTCTTCCACGGCTTACCTGACCTTGGCCTGCTCATTCAGGCTTGGCGTCAGGCGTAATGGCGTTGCCAGTAAGTATGGCGCACTCCAATCGCTCAACCTGAGCTTGTAGGATTTCGTTGGGGATGATGGTGCGGGTGGTGAAGGCCGTCAGCCGCTCGACCTCGGCTTTAAATCCGTCAGCCGTAGACTTTAAATCAGTCACCTCGGCATTGAGCCGGGCGATTTCGGCAGACTGGTCCCCCAACTGACCGATGTAAGAGACGGCGCGGGACGCAGCCGCCTGCCATCCAGCTTTGACTTCGGCATAAGCGGAGTAGTAAACAAAGTCTCCTTGCGGGTGTTCCTTCTGACCACAGGAGCAACCCTTGTCCTCGTCCCACTCAAGCATCCATCGCTTCGGCTCGCTCATCGCTTTGATGCGTATGCGGAAGGCAGGACAACCCCAATGCGACGAGCTGCCGCATAGATGGCGTGTCGGTCAAATCCGGTGATGCGGGCAATCTCTGGGGCTGGTAGGTGCGTGTTCGCAATCACTCCATCCTTCACAATGCCCCAGCGAGAGCGTAGCTCGCCTGTCTTGCGACGGCTCTGGGCGGGACCATAGTTAATCATCAGCCCTCGGAGGCGAGTGTTCTCCTTGCGGAGTTTCTTTACCTCAACTTGGAGTTGTGCAACGTCGCTCATGCTCGGTTTTTGATAGGCGCAGTCAAGTCAGCCCAATCTTTGAGCTCGGCCTTGTAGTGCATTGAACATGCAAACTGTCCGGTGCGGATAGACATCTTGTCCCCGCAACTGATGACTGCCCTTAACTCTTCGTGGAGCTGGCGGATTAAGTTAGAAAGCTGGATGCTCTTATCGAGTTCCTCATTTAACTTCTGGTCGATGTAGTCGACGTTGTTATTCAGACGCTCAATCTCGGAAGCGAGATAGCGGTTCTGGATTTCGAGTTCTTCGAGGGTCATAGGAATTAATTGCGAGCAACCTTAATCCACTTCTCCTTGGCATCGGCAAACTGTTTGGCCGAAAGCGAAATCTCAAGGACCGCAAGAAGGTTCTCTCCGGCGGTGCGGAGGTCGGCTGCTTCGGATTGAAGTTGCTGGATGTCTGCGAGGATGGAGTCGTAGTTTGCTTTGCGAATGTCGTCAAAGGAAACAATGGCGAGCGACTTCGGGAGGCTTTTAAGCGATTGGAGTTCTGCGTAGACTTCATTGAAAGTTTCACGCGTGACATAAGTGGTCTTGGGGTCGTTCATTGGCTTAACGTAGTAGGCACAAAGCACCTTTGACAACTTAAATCCGTAGCGGACGTAAGAATAACCTTCCGTGTTCACGTAGAAGCACTGCTCACCGACGGTGGCGACGAAGCGCTGGGGCGTTCCCTCTGGTAGGTCATCTATCATCGGCTTGTGTCCGGGAGCAAGGGCGACCACAGGGAGTCCTTTGAGGACAGCCGTCTCTGCTTTGGTGAGGTCACGCTCACGAAGCTCGGACCAGCAACAGGGCTTGCGCTCACACTTGTTATCGAGAGGCAGGCACTTCATAAAAGATTCGTATCGGCTCATAGGGCGGCTTTCGCGGCTTCCTTGGCTGCTCGGTTCTTGATGTTGGTCTTGAGTTGGCGGTAATCCTTGATGATTGCTGCAAGCGGGTCGCTGGCACGTCCGGCGCACTCCTTCTCGAAAGCATCGAGGAGTTTGTGGAGCACGCGGTTGCGTCCTTCGAGGGCTTCCAGCTTCATCTGCTGGGTCGCTACAATCTTCACGACTTGGGCGAGGGGGGAGGTGGCGGGTTTCATGTTAAGCGGTCTTGTAGTGGGCATACAGGGTCTTGGCAGCGACGGCGATGTGGACGTCGTTGAGGATGAGTTCGACATCGGGGTCGGACTTCAACTTGGCACGGATGGCGGCTTCCTTGGGCTGACCGATGCAGTCCTTGTAGAAGGCATACGAGCCAGCCTTGCTCTTGCGGGTGAAGATGAGGTCCTTGGCGAGTTTCTTCTTCACAGAGGTGATGATGCCCTTGTCCTGCTTTTCGCAGACAAGTTTATGACACTCGGTATCCACCGCATCTTCCATAGCGGACTCCTGCTCCTGCGTGAACTTGCCACGGTGGGCTTCGTCGAAGTGGATGTAAGTGCAACCGCCGTGTCCGTCGTTTCCGGCGACGCCGACCTTGATGCCGTCTACATAGACGGTGGCTTGGAAGCAGTAAGTCTCCTCGGAGGCGAAGGCGGCGTGCTTGAAGTTTTTGAGCGTGATTTGCATATGTGTCGTTGGGTTGGTAGAGGTAGTTAGATAGACAAGGGGTTGCGTGTCAAACTTATTTTTGACTATTTTTCATGTCGCCCTCGGCAAGGGTTCGGCTGAACAGGATGAAGTCCTGAACAAGGGGGGTGCAGCCCTTGAAGCGCACCGGACGTCCCTTGAACTTCTCGAACCATACAGGGACGAAGAAGGCGTGGCAGAAGGAGTCGGTCATCGAGTCGATGCCGGTCATGTCAATGACCAGCTCCATCGTAGGATTAGCATCGAGCAGGGGCTTGACCTCATTGTGGAAGAAGTCACCGGAGCGAGTGCCGTCGCCCCCGAAGGACATGCCCTCATTGAAGGCGAGCATATTGATAGTGTGCGTATTCATAAGGAGTGTTATGCTCAACCGATTGGTTTCTGGCAAGCACAAAATAGCAGAAAATAAAACTCGACAAAACCCAACCGCTCGTTCACACTTCCTCCTATGACCAAGTTCTTCCATTTCTCCCAAAACAACAGCGGTGGCTTCTTCCATGTCGATGAAGTCGTCGACGAAGGTGGCTGCGTCTTTGAAGCATCCTCTCCCAAGGAAGCCAACAAGCGTGCAAAGAAGGCTGGCGTGTTCTCTCGCTCCTTCTGCGATTGCTGTGGCCCACGCTTCTCCGAGGCGTTCGACTCCGACACCGGCTTTGGCTCTGCCGAGGAAGCCGTGGACTCCCATTGGAGCTCCAGCCCTGTCGTTGTTCACTTCAAGGACGGCACGTCCAAGAAGATGCAGAAGCACGCTTGACAAACCCATCCGCTTGCCCATACCTACCAATCCCATGCCAAAACTAAATAACGCCGACCTCAAAAAGTGCCTCACCCTTAACCGTGAGCTCAACAAGCGCTACGCCCACAACGCGAAGGTCAAGGAGAACAAGTCTCTCCCGAAGACCATCGTGCAGATGCCGAAGGTTGCTCCCATCTCCGACACCTTCCTCACCGCATACATCAAGTCCCTCTAATCCTATGACGCACACCGAAAAAGCTACCCTCTTCCTCGCCAAAGCGACGGAGGCTACCATCATGGCTAACGCCGCAACCGGCTGGACAAGGATTGACCACCTTGTTGCTGCAAGCAACTTTGCTCTCCTTGCCTCGCAGGAGCTCGCAGTCGCCCATGAGGGTGCTACCGCCTCCATCAAGTGAAAGCCATCCTTTGCCCCGAAGACAACGGCTCGCACACGCTTGAGTTGTTCGACGACACCGGCTCTTGGCTAATGTGCCTAGCACACGGGAAGGACCAGACCTTCCTTGAAGACCTTGAACGTCAGCTCTCCCGCATCCCTCTGGACGAAGTTCCAGCAGGATGGGAGGCAGAGGTGCGCCAGCAGGTCAAACTCGCTCTCAAGCAAATCTAACTATGCCTAACACCTCGCTTATCGCTACAGTCTCATCGGAGTTCTCCATCTACTTGGCAGACTGCGAGCAGCAGTCTTACGATTTCAACCTTGAGTCCCGTCTCAAGGGCAAGGAGGAGTCCATCACCATCCGGCTTTTGCTGGAAGGTAATGGTTTGTCGGTTTGGTGCAGCGGGAGGGGTTATGAAGCAGATGGTGCTCCTTCCTTGGAAGATGAGCTTTACAATGCGGTGCGCGGGCTTCCCGTTGTTCAGCACACCATCCGGGCTATCAATCGTAGGGCTGATGATGAGGCTCGGCAGGCTCTTTGAAAATAGTTTAAAATAAGTCTCGACAACCGATTGGGTATCACTCAACCTCTGTAAATACCAACAACGACTATGACCGAAGACCAACAAGCCACCCTCGACCGATACGCGGAACATCTCGGATACTACCGGGACGCCCTCGCCAAGGCCGACAAACTCATCCCCGATATGGTCCTCAAGGGACGCTACACCGACGGCACGCTCGTCCAGATGTATCGTGACTCGTCCCCCGACGAGCTTGAACAACTCGCCAAGGCAGTCGGAGAGATGGCTGACATGCGCCGCTACCTCGCCCGTGAGGAACGTCGGATGAAGGAAGAAGGCCTGACCCTCGAAACTCTCTAATCTCCACACCCAAACCTAATACCAACAACGACTACTATGGGACTCGACCAATACGCCTCCACCGTTTCCAAACGGGGACAGAAACTCCGGGAGCAGATGCTCCAACTGCCGACCAATCAGGACCGCAAAGCGTTCTGGGAGGAAAACCGCGGCGAAGATGAAGTGGACACCATCCAGACTTGGCGCAAACACGCCAACCTCAATGAGTGGATGACCCAACTCGCCGTCCGCAAGGGCGTCGTGAAGGATGCCATTGAGTTCAACTGCGTAGACCTCCTGCTCGATGCGGATGACATCGCTGACCTAGAAGCCACGGTGCTCTCTGACGAGATGCCCATCGGTGGCGGGTTTTTCTGGGGCAAGAGCTTCCCCGAAGACAAGCAGCTTGACCTCGACTTCATCGAGAAGGCGAAGCGAGCGATGGATGCCGGTCAGCAGGTTATTTATTCCTGCTGGTGGTAAGCTTCTTGTTCTCGCCCCTTGTGGTGAGAAGGATACTCCCAAGTATCTCATCCCGCTCATAACGAGCGAGGGTGAGGTCATTGGTTTTGAGCGAGCGCCGAACGCGTGCTTCTTTCAATTCTCCCGCCGGCACAAAGTGAATCCACCAGATGCCATTGTTCTGCCAGAGGTGATGCTCGTTTTTTGGTATCCGCCTCATAGGATGTAATCCCTCACGTATTCCTTGGCTCGCATTTCCAAGGTATCGGTTCTGCCTTCCAGAGCGACGTAACTCCGGTCAAGCGGCGAGGCCGAATTGAGAACGTGGATGCTTTCTCGTTCCTCTGCGTTAGAAGGTTCAGACCCATCTCTGATAATCCAGACTCGCTGGTAGCCCCAGCCCCTAGAAGCTGCCAAGGTGCGGAGTAGTTCATCCTCATTGAGGTAGCGAAGGTCGGTGATGATGGCGAGGGTTACGCCCAGACGGAAATCGTGCTCAATCTTATCGGTCACCACGCGGGCAAAGACATCTTGGTCGGCTGACCTAGCATAGCGACCATACTCGACGAGCAGGGGGCGCAGCTTGGTCTTTTCCGCAAGGTCTTCTGTCCACAGGTCTTTCTTCAAACCAAGATTGCCAAAGGCGAAGTTCAGCGAGTCCCGGAGAGACTCTGCAAACTTGTATTTCACCACGTTATTCTGGATGGTCAGCTCCCAGACCGCATTTCCAAAAGTATCTTTGCCGGCTTGCGCATACCCACAGATTCCTAGGATGTTCTTTTCCTTTTTCATCGCATGATTTCCTCGTCTTCGTCCTCTTCGTCATCCGGGTCGACGGCAGTCGCACCAAAGCCAAACTTCTCGCCCATCATCGTCTGGCGCTCCTTGTTCTTAATGACCTCGCCACCTTCTTGGAAGTCCCACAGCGTTGGTAGGCGGGTTCTGCCTGACTCTGCCGGAAACCAAGCTTCCGAGTATGCCCAATTCTTCACATCCTTGTGCTCGAACATATCCGAGCGCATCAGCAACAGGACCTCATCCATCGTCGCACCGATTTCGCCCGCAAGGTATTCGAGGGTGATGTTGTGCTTCTCCACCAGCTCCTTGACGTAATCGCTCATCCGGAACGCTAGGTGTGTGCCCTTTGCACGGTTGATGCGGACTGTGATAATCATCGCCTCCGCGTCGGAGACATCGAGGATGGCGCAAGGCACCTTGCCATGATACCGCTCCCGGAGCTGCGAGGACAGTCTGGAAAGCGTCCAGCGGTGGAAGCCGTCAATGATGCGGTTGTTCCTATTGACGAGGATGGGTTGAATCCATCCGGTGCGAAGAATGGACTTCTCGATTAAGTTCATCTCCGCGTTCATAACTCGGTTGGGGTTGTAGTGATTAGCCGAAAGGGTATCCACGTCTATCCATTGGATGTCCTCCACCGGCTCTTTTTTCTGTGGGGCGCTCATAAGGGAAGCCCTATGCTTAAAGGGGGCGGCGTATGACGCAAGAGAATAGTGACCGTCAGTTCACTATTATGGAAGCAACGCTTTCAGAGCTCGCTCATACCGCTTCACCTGACCCGGATTGTCGTTGTTCTTCAGGTTGGACTTCAAGTCCGCAATCTTCACTTGGCGGGCAAGCTCATTAGGCTTCACCACTCTCTCGATGTATTCTTGGTAAGTCATCTTCTGCTCCGACTTCGGGGGACGCGTCAAGGCTTCCACCGCCGTTATCACATCTGCCGGGATGCCCTTGGCGACCATCTGCTCTCTGGTGATGCCGCCATCCTCCATTGTGTCATGCAAGAGGGCTACCATCCGAGCCTTGGGGCCTCTGGTGCCGTCTGCCACTTCTAGGACGTGCTGCATGTAAGGAGCTCCATCCCGGCGAGTTTGGGTGGCATGCACCTCGGATGCGATTTCGTATGCCGACCTGATAATTTCCGCATTCTCGTAGAAGCGCTTGTTCATGTCCGCACGCATCTTGTTTCTATCGCTGATGCGACCGGTGCCGCGTTCAGCTGCCGCTTCCCTGTCGGCGAGGTCTTGAGCCGTAAGCTCGCTACGCGACTGTGAGTAACCTCGCGCCATTATTCGCCTCGCTTGAAGTATTCTTCCGGCAGGATGTAGACGGGTGTTCCCAAGTCGATGCCCGCTTCAAGGTTAGGCATGTCCTTCAGCGGCTTGCCCGCGCCCACCATGTCCACCTTGACCTTGTTGCCGTCCTTGTCCTTGAAGCTAAAAGTGTCGCCCTTGCGGAGCTGGTCGCCGATGATGAAGACCTGCTTGCCGGCAGATGCCTTGGTGTCTTCCGGACCCTTCACGTATGCCATCTGAACCATCGTGTCGTCATAATAACGACGCAGGGTTTGTGCATCCTGTCTCGGATAGGACACCGGCAGGTCACCCAGCACGCCGAACTCGGCGCGGGTCTTGGCTACCTTGGCTTCGATTTCCTTCGTAATGCGGGCAACCTCCTTGTAGAAGTTTCCGTCTTGTGCGTTCACCTTGCTCAGTTCTAGGTTCTTCGAGTCAATGAAGGCTGTGAGCTCATCGCCGATGTAGACGCGTTTGTCCTTAATCAGCGAGCGGAGCTCCTTGGTAGCACCAAGGTATTCCTTGTCGAGTCTCCGGGCTTGCCGATAAGATGCGATTTCGTCAGAGCCACCGCCCAGACTGCGGAGGGCGCTCTCGGAGCGTGCTGTTGAATAACCTCGTGCCATGATGCCTTGGTCCGGTGTCCACCCCTACACTAGCTTGGCCCAAGCCTTCTGCCCCTTGCGGAAGGGAAGCAGGAGCTTCCAAATCTGTCCCCGGATGAAATACTTGAGGACATAGTCCAGCGGGTAGTTGTTCATCTCCTTGTTCCGCTCGCTGTTCTGCAACTTGTAAATCTGGTAGAGGCGGTTGAGCGCAAGGGTTCTAGGCTTCCCCTCCTGATAGTGGTCCTTGATGTATTGCTCGATGCTCTCGATAGACTTGCCATACTTTTCGATGATTGCCGTGTCGTTGCGGTCATCGCCATAGCGGTCATGCACAACTTGGTCGGGGAAAATCTTGAGCAACTGCTCATAGAAGTTAGGGTCAATCTGCCGGAGTTTCTTAAGGTGCCGCATCTTCTCTGGATGAAGGAAGCTGGACGTCCGCAGCTCCATCTTGGCAAAAAGCTGGAAGTCATAGACCTTGCAGTAGGGAATCTTGGCGTCGTAAAGGTATTTCAGGATGTCCTTCTCCTCCCAATCATACAGGGGCTTACACAGAGTGGCGGGCTTCCAGCCCAGCGACTTGTTGATGTAGTTCTCCACAAGCTTATTCACAGAGCCACGCCAACGGAACCTACTCTCGCTGGCGCGGATGCCATTAAGCTGCGCGACCTTTCCGACAAAGTATTGGCATTGGTATTCCTCGACCTCGTGGTCCCACCAATCGCGTTCCCAATCCTTCGCCTCTGGGCGAATGGCATAGTCCGGCATCGGTCTTAGGTTCTCTCTGTTCTTGTCCCACTGCTGGTAATGGATGGGCTTATCAAAGACATACCGCAAACCCGGCTCTGGGATGCACAGGTGGTGCATACGCACCCAAGGGAAAGCTGCATAGTGGCGAACGATGTCCACCGTCGGTGCGAGTGTGAACTCGTCGTGTCGGAATACACAATTCACGAAATCCAAGCCTCGCTGTTGGGCCACCTCCCAAGTCATGTGTAGGAGGACCTGCGAGTCCTTACCCCCAGAGAATAGCACTACCGGAGTGTCGTGGGTGTCGTAGATGTGATGGATGCGCTCGTAACCAGCATCCAAGACGCTGATGCCAAGGGGCTTTTTAAATCTGCTCATTTGTTCAGTCTCTTTAGATTGGTTAGGCGGTTCTGCAAAGTCGACATGATTCTTTCAATCTGCTTCTCTCTGTCTTCGGTCATCCATTGCGGGTTGGACATCAGGGCTTGGTAGTCCTCAATGGAGTTGACGCATCGGTCTATCCAAACTTCCAGCTTCTTGCGCTCCTCCACAATCTTAGCCGCCATTGAGTATGGTAGGGTTATGTGGGCGTGCTTTGTTTTCTGTGTTCCAGCTCGGCTTGTGCGGTGTCTGAAGACGCACCAAGGGCTTGAGGTGTGGACGTAAGTCCGCTCGGTGATGAATCCGGGTCGAGGCCCAAGTCGCTTGGGCTCTTGTGGGATTGCAGGAACTGGTTCCACGCGTTCTGGACTCGGCAGAACTGCGGGTCGCTCAACCCCATTAGCATTTGCCGCATCATTTCGAGTGATAGGCAATCCCCCACCGCTACTGCTCTGGATAGCATCTCCTCGGCTTCCCTCAAGGATACCACTTGGCTGCCGTCGGGCAACCTTTGCCGGCTTCTCCAGCGGAACTCCTTTGCCCACTTTTTTCTCACGCACGTGCAAGAGCCTTCCTATCACAGAGGATGATAGCGCGGGCGGTTCCGGGTGGACGCTTAATGAAGCCCTTCTCTTCAAGTGCCATCAGGTGTCCAAAGACCGCATTGGTGCCGATGTTACCCATCTCGCGGCAGAGCTCGCGTATGGAGGGCGAGTAGCCCTTGATGTTGGTCAGCCTGCGTATGTGCGCCAGACATAACTTTTGTCTTGGTGTAAGTTCCATTGGCTGTTAGGTGTGGTATCCATCTGTTCACCCGTCAACACTTATGTCAGAAAAAGAATCACAAGACCTTAAGGAATGTTCAGTATGCGGCCTGCACAAACCGATGGAGGCATTCCAGAAAAAATGTGGCACAATTCGCAGAGCCATTCGGATTATGCACCGATGTCGGAGCTGCTATTCGGCTTATCAACACAATAGGCTTGCTACAAAAAAGAAGGATGCCATTAAATATAAAGGTGGAAAATGCGAGAAATGCGGAATCCAGCATGCAGGAAGCAATGCCGCTATCTTTGACTTTCACCATAAAGACCCTGCTATGAAAGATGCCGATTGGGGCAAGTGGCGGGCTTGGAACAAGGAACGACTGTTGAGCGAACTTGATAAGTGTATGCTTTTATGTGCAAACTGTCACAGGATGGAGCACTTCTCTGGCCATACCTCGCAAGAAAAGTCTTGGCCCGGAATAAAGTTGGAAAAATTAAAAAATGTTCCCAAAGAACCACATGAGCTTATTGCAAAAGGCAGAACGGGAGGACACCAGCTGCTTATCTTTTCAGTAGGTGACCCCAGCATAACCCGGCTGAAAAAGAAGATTGAAATTAACTTTTAAGTGGCAGAACCGCAGGGACTCGAACCCCGACAAGGAGAACCAAAAACTCCTGTGCTACCATTACACCACGGTTCTAAAGAGTGCGGAAAGAGAGCTTGCGCTCTGGCAGGCATTTTGGGAACGCCGCACAACCTTCCGCGTAATTGGTGACCCGAACAGGACTCGAACCTGTATTAGGCGGATAGAAGCCGCCGGTTCTGTCCATTGAACTATCAGGTCGAATTGGGTGTGGCTGGATTTGAACCAGCGTCTCTCCCGTTATGAGCAGGGTGTTCTGACCTTTGAACTACGCACCCTTAAATGGAGCATCGGGACGGAGTTGAACCGACAACCGCCTGTTTACAAAACAGGTGCTCTGCCATTGAGCTACCAATGCAAAAGAACTGAACGTATGTTTCAGTGCTTGTCGCTTTTCGTCAAGACAAAAAGGGCCGAGGCAGCAATTATCGCAGCTCCGTAATACTTTAAAAACTCCAGCACGCCGGCGAGCTTGGCAAACTCTGGGGTGAGAAGGAAAATGATAGCAGAGGCGATGAAGATGACCTTACCGCGCGATAGGCTATGCTGTGCGCTGAAAAAGCTAACGATGTCATCCCACTTGGTCGAGCGACGCTCGATAGACTTGAACTCCTGCATATACTCCTTGGAGTTGTTGAACTCCTTGTCGTAGCCAAACTTGTTCTTCTTGTATTCTTTTTCGGTCATAAGGTTGTAGGCTTGTCAACGTTCTTGGTCTTGCCTGCCGAGGGGGTCTTGGCGAGTAGCACTTCCCACTCTGGGGAGTTGACCGCTTCATCCCGGATGTATTGCGCGAGGCGTCCACCAATGGTCCTAATCTCTGGATACTTCACCTTCAAGCCCTTGATGAGCTTGTAGAAGTCTTTGAGCTGCGGCTCGTCATCGAAGATGATGTTGTATTGCACGACTGCCTTTCCGACGAAGCCGTGTTCACCACCGACGGTGAAGTTGTCATTGTTAGCGGGGTCTTTGCTCATTAGGTAAAATGTCTTTGGCGTGCCGGTAGAGCCGCTCCACCACTTTGAGCTGACGGTCGGTCATGTCCAGCTTTTTCCGGATGTGGCGAGGCTTGGCCCCATTCTGCAATAGGACCAGCGCAGCTTGACGCTTGATACCATCTGGAGCGTTAGCGACTTGGGATACGATGTCCTGTCCCTCGATGTGCTTCCATGCTTCGCCGTTCATAGCTTTGTCTTGTGCGGGGAGGCCTGATACTCGCTCGGCTTCTCTGGAAGGTCAGGCAGACTGTTCTTCATCGCATAGTAGCGGAAGTCTCCGGGAGAGATGCTGGACGCCTGCTTGCGGGCAAGCAAGACTGCCCAACCAACTGTCTGCTTCTTCTTGGCCGCCTCCTCATAGGCTTCCCTGATTGCCACCTGACGCAAGGATGATTTGCCCAGCACTCGACCATCTGGTCTGGGGAGGTTCAGCTCCCGCATGTAGTCATTAAGGTCACGCCGGTTTCCACCCTTCAAGGCGGTCAACTCATCTATGATAAGGTGCGGGTTGGCCTTCCAATGCTCATACACCGAGGCCATAGTGGCCTTGGCATTAGGCGTCATTTTTCTTTGTCTCATCGCCCTTATCCTTGAATCCCTCTTCGCCATACTGCAAGTATCTTTTGAAGAGCTCCGGGTTCTGACGCTGAAACTGATAGAACTTTTTCTTGGCCGACCAGATTTCAAGCGAGTTGGAGATGATGGAGTAGAGCGACCTCGCTCCAATCCAGAAACAAATGAGAGCCACGAGTCCTCCTAGGACAGTGAACGCCCGGACGGTCCAGAGTAGCCAATCCATTAGTCGGAGCGGGCAGAGCGACGAGCGGTCTTATCCTTGCGGTAAGCATCCCAGCGCTTGTTGACGGCTGCTCGGCAGACTTCGGAGGGGCGAGCCTTGGCTTCGCCCTTACCAGCCATACCGCCAAGGCGTCCAAGCATCTGTGCAGCGAGCTTGAGGGCTTCCTTCTGAATCTTGATGGCTTCGTCTTTTTCTGTGTCGCGTAGAGTCTTCTTCATAGTGTTGTGTATGCAAGTGATTGGGTTCTGTCAACCGGTCACTTTGCGGACAGCATCACGCACGGCTTCTCGGACAAAGAAGCTCAATGCACCGCGGCTCTGCTTTCGTAGGGCCGACAGGAAGGGAGCAACCTCCTTGACTCCATTGTCCTTGGTAAAAATCACCATAACAGGGAGAGGCTTGATGAGGTTCTTGGCGCGACGCTTGGCGGTTTTGTTGAGGCCGTGCTTTACGATGAGGGCGCGAGCCTTCTTCATAATCTCTGGGGAAACGGAAACATTAATACGCTTCCGGCGGGGCTTGTAGGTTGTAGTCATTGGTTTTATTTGGTGATGGAAAGGGAAGCAACGAGAGCCTTCTCGCTGGCGGTCTGTGCCCACTTGCGAGCCAGACCAAGGTAGTGGTCAAGCATCGAGGAAGCGAAGCCATTATTAGGTTCAAGCTGCAAGTCCTTGTGAGCCGAGCGAGCATTGCTGAAAGCTGCGGCAAAGGTGTGGATGCGGCGGTGGAGCGGGCGTTGTTTCTTCATATGGAAGGTGTGTCTTGAGTGTTAGCCAAGTGGTTGTCAAGACTTCTTATCGAGGTCGCCATACGCGGACTCAATCTTTTTGTTCGAGTCGGCGCAGTAAAGGTTTTGGTCTTCCCAATTGATGTCGCAGGCAATGACCTGCCAACCGCCGGACTTATCGTCCGTGTTGATGGCTTCTAGGATGAGCGCCTTGTTCTTTTGAGCGGACTCAAAGGACAGGGCTTCGCCGTCAGCGGTAATGAAGAAGCGTGGATACCCGCCCGGAAAGGCGTAAGCACCTGCTTCGAGGTCTTTGATGAACTGGTCGTATTTGTATCGGGGCATAGTTATTTTAGGATTCGGGAAAAGATGAAGAAGAAGATGCAGAAAGTAATCATACCTTAAGAAGGGAGGTCTTGAAGCAGATGTTCTGAATCTTGATGTAAGCGGCAGAGTCTTCTGGTGCAGGAGGTATCCACGACTTTCCGTCGGATGCTGGGTTCATGAGCTGCTCCGCACGTCGTAGGATAGCGTGGTAGTGAGCCTTGTCCTCACAGGCGAGCTCGGCATACCGGAAGTGGTCCTTGCAGTTGGTCTTGCCCAGACGGGCAAACTTCTTGGTGTTCTCGTGGTTGTTCTCCGCGTGAGCCAGCAACGCTTGGAGCGTGCTGTATTGGCGGGTATCGAAATAGTCTTTCATTCGATTTCGCGCTTCCAAGAAGTGCGGTCAGACTTGGCCTTGACCTTCTTAGGCACAAAGACCGTGGAGGCTCGGCCGCCGGTCTTGCGGACCGAGAGCAGGATGTCCTTGAAGGAGACTTTGGTTTTCATACCCTTGTTGATACGCTTCCGCTTGGGTTCGTCAAGAACTTTCTTTCGCTTTCTTCTCACCCCTTGACGAGGAAGTCCACCTTCTCGATAGCCTCCTCGTTGACCTTGCGGACTTCTAGGGAGGCTTCCACCTGCTCCTGCGACATGCGGACGCGTTGAGCAACGCTGGCGTCGGGCTTGAGGATAAGGAGGATGCTGACCCAATTGACCGCCTCATTGGAGGACCAGCGACCACGACCGTTGCGTCGGGTGGACTGACGCCAGTAATACTTCGTAGGAATCAGCGGGGTAGAGAATCCGGGAGAGCAGGGGCAGGAGCATCCCGCCTTCCAAGCCCAGCGGACACCCTTTGCCTTCTCGACGTCAGCCATCGTGTAGCCTTCGGGGAGGGTAGCCATCCCATTGGCGATGACCATCTTCATCCCGGCGGCCAGATGACGGCGGTATTCTTCCATACGCTCGTCGCCATCATCGAACTCGGTGCCGCGAGTCATAAGGTTTTCTAGGACGTTGAACTTTTCCTGTTCGTCGCGCTTGATGTCGAAAGACAGGACAAGGTTGCTCCGCATATCGGTAAGGGAGCACATGGACATCTTGGCGATGTCGCACTTCGCCTTTGCGTTGTCGGAGGCAATGTCCTTGGAGACGGCGAGCTTCCAATAGCGGTCAGACCCCTCCTCCTTGGTAGGAACAAGAGTCGGGAGTCCGGTATCGAGATTGATTTCGAGTTGTGTCATAGTGGTAGCGAGTGTTTCAGCGGTTGGGTAAGTTGTCAAGCGACAACCTTGGGGCGACCAACCGCCTTCATGAAGAAGTTGGTGTTCGGGACCGCGTTGAAGCACTTGACCAGCTTGGCAAGGTCCTTGGCGGACATCGTGGCATCCTTGGAGTCGCCGGTGTTGCGGTTAGTGCCCAGCAGGATGGCGTTGCCCATCAGTCGGCCGTCATAGCCTTCGAGTTGGAAGCCACAGTCGGTGCCATTGATGAGGCCTTCGTCATCGACGTAGAGGGTGTCGCCCTCGGCGTTGACCTGAACGGTCGTGAAGTAGTTGCAACCGATGAGGCGGCTGATGTCGGTGTAGTCCTTGATGACTACCTCGGTGATGGTGTTCTCCTTGGCGTTAAGGAGGAGGGCTTTGTCGTTGCGCTTCATAGGTGGGTGTGGGTCGTTGGTTGGGTTGAGATTAGTTGAGGACTCGCTCGAAGGTAGTGTTGAAGGTCTGGGAGAGTTTGCTCCACTTGGCCTTGGGGCTGACCTTGATACCGACGGCGGTAAGAAGCTCGACAGCCTTGGCTCGGATGAGCGGGGCAGGTGCGACGAGGATGCCTTCTGCTGCACCTTCGAGGGCGAGCTTGGTGGCGAAGAGTTCGTTTTTATTGAGGGCGATGATTTTGCTCATGTGTGATGTCAGTTCACCCACTCTGCTCACCGCTTGGGCATTTGTCGAGATTTATTTTCAGAAATCTGCAAACAGGCACAACCCACCTATGACCGGGTGGGGCTTATTCGAGCTCTGCCAACTGTCCGGCTATCGCAGCCAAAGACAGTAGATTGGCATACAGGACAGCATTGGACGCCCCAGCATCCCTCAACTGCTTCGAGATAGCATTAAGGGCATAGAAGTCGTTCAGGAGGGCGCTGTTGTCCATTAGAGCTTCTTGGCAGGCGTGAGGATTTCAACCCGTGTGCCGATTGTTAGGTCGGGGTGCTCTTTCATCGCCCTGCGCAATTTTATTTGATGGGACAGTAGCTCAATCGTGTAATTGTCGTGCTCCTCCGTCCCGAACTCCGGCAGGGGAACTGACGTGAAATCAATGTGTGCTTGGACATGTTTTACTGCTTCTTCTTTGGTCATAGTAGTAGTCTGTTCCCTGTTAGGCTTGTGTCAACTTTCCAGAAATAACCGCTTGACTATCCTGCAAACTGTGAAACACTCCCCGTCATGCCTCCCACCGTTAATCTCCTTCTGGTCTGCAAAGAACTCCGCGCCCTTCGTGCCGATGACAACGTGAGCATCGTCGATAAGGTCGCTGCCACCGAAGCCTTTAAGGATGCCCTCTGGCAGAAGCTTGGCTTCCCGCCGGCTGTGACCAAGTGGGACAACGAAGCCGTTGAGATGTATCTGGAAATCATCATCTCGGTTGGCTAAAATACCGCTTGACTATTTCTGAAAACAGCAAACACTCTCCTCTATGCAAATGAGACTGTTCAATCCTATCAAGGTCGAGAAGCGACAGGGCGCAAAGCTCTATGTCGTGACCGCCAAGGGTGTGCTGGACCTCTATGAGTCCGCAGTCTCTACCTGCGTCATCGACAACGCCCTGTTCATTACCTCGCTGCCCCGGTGGGCTTGCGTTCGGTTCGGACTTTGGCATCTCGTCCGCAAGTAATCTTCCAATGCAGTCCGAATACAAATACTACATCCCGACAACCCCCAAGAACCCTTGGTCGGCAATTTCAGAGGAGCGGGCAAAGAAATACGACCTCGCGCTTATCGACATCATCGACAACGATATTATGGTTGCCGAGGCTTGCCGTAAACACGGATTAAAGCAGGCAGCGGTCTTCAGAATTATCAGAGAGCAACGGAAACTTGGGCTTCACATTCAAACCAAGAAAGGAGGCCATCGAGCCGGAAAGTTCGACCCAAACGGCATCTACAAGTATTGGGTAGTCCCTACCACACGAGGGGAGAACCTGTCTGTTGAGTTCGGCAAGATGATGGATGTCCTCATCGGTCAACTTATCGCAGGGGAAACACTCAAGGTTCTGGCAGAGCGGTTTGGGCTGGGAACGCCCAACTTGGCGAGGCACATAATGCGATGCAGAAAAAATGGCTCTCCAATTCCCAACTTCCCTGCCCGTGGTTACCAAACCAAGCGTGGTGGCGACACGGAAGCCAATCCCGAAATCTTTCATTGCGTGGATGGACGCAACGCCGTTAAGCCCCACATCATCCTTGAATGGGTAGATAAGCGTTTGCAAGGCTACACTACTACTTGGATTGCGACAGAGTATCGTGTGGCTGGCTGGACTGTCTGTCGCCTTACCAAGCCCTTTATTAACCCCAGCGCGGTCTGCGCCTGAAATCCTATGACCGGACACCGACTAAAGAAACCGACTCCCCACTTCGCCCCCGGCGAGATGATGGGCAAGTCGACGCAGGACCTCAACACGATGCGTTCCTTCCCTGCTCTGGTGGACTTCGTGTATCACCTCAACTCGTCGCGTGAGCCGCACGAACCCTTTGTGCGCTTCCGCAAAGCCGAGGCTTGGGAGCGAATCAGAGAAAAGGTTCTCTACGTTGTCTGCATGTATGACCTAGCAAAGGATATGGAGCAGGAGCAAATCAAGTGCAGCTGTCTCACCGTCGCTCGCGGCTACATGTTGGGTATCCTCGCCACCCGGCGATTCAGGAAAAATAAATCTTGACTCTGCTCAACCGCTGACCAACAACATCACCCTTCCACCATGAGTATCACTACCAAAGACCCCATCGCCCTGTCCGAACTCTCCCTCCGCGTCTGTCGCTGTGAGGAGAACCTTCACTTGGCTCGCTCCAACAAGTCTGCCCGCATCGTCGCTCGCCGAGAACGCCTGCTCGCCGAAGCCATCGCCAAGCTCACCCCGGAGGAACTCGCCTCTGAGCGTGCCCGCCGTGCCAACATGAACGGCTTCTAATCCTATGACTAACATCAACGACCACAACCACGACGGCGCTCTGGACATCCTGCTTCTGCCGGAGTCCCAGAAGTTTCTCAACACCCTCGCTGCTCTTGAAGCCGCGGAGGCCGCTTACGAACTCGCCAAGCAAGAGATGGGCATCCGACAGATGTCCCGCATCTCCGAAGCCGAGGTCCTGCTCTCCCAGCGTGCTTTCAAGGCTCGTCTCGAAGCAATGGGCAATCCTACGAAGAACATCTTCCCCCACAATGTCTGAACTCACTCTTAAGCAGCTCTCTGCTATTGCCGGTGAACCCTCTGACCAAGAGGGGCGTGCCGCCTTTGGCATCAAATGGTTTGACTCCGAGGCGAAGGCTAACGCTTACGCGGAGATTGTCCGCAGGGAGAATAGAACCTACAACGGAGGATACTTCCACGGCATGTCCTGTGGACGGGATGACTCCTTTGACTATGTGGTCAACGAGCAATGCACCGATGAGGACAAGTGTCCGGTCTGGCGCAAGCGATGCCTCCTGCCCCGCACCCTGCTGGGAGTAAAGCTTTATGCAGTCACCAACTGACATGAGCAAGCGTCCCTATGACAAGACCAAGCGGGTGGACCGCCTCTGGTTCTTTATCCAGACGACGAGGGAGAACCTCCGGCTGAACCGCATCAGTCATCCTGTGGGCGTCCAGCATGCCACGGATGGTCTGGTCCTCGCCGAGTCCGAGATGCGAACCCTGTGCGCCGAGCTGAAGCTGGACGCCAAAGAACTGCTCAACGGTCCGGGCATGTATCCGCAATAAGGGTTGACTCCTACCCAATCGAAAGAGTATTAACACTTATGAGCCGACCATCCCAAGAGAAAATCCGTGAGGCGTTTGACGCCATCAATCACATTCAGTCAAACCTCGAAGTAGCCCGCTCCATTGTTATCGAGCTGCACGACAAGACCAAGGACGTTGTGGACGCCGAGTATATGGTCGAGCATCAGCACCGGTGGTCGGAGCCCAGCGATGATAGGAATGAAGTCCTGTTCGCCCGCTTGCAGACTACCAAGGAGTCTCTGACTCTCCTCTACGATGATAAGGTCACCGAAGGTATCCACGCTTACCTTGACCACATCATTAAGGCGGCGCAGGACGCAAAGAAACTCTTGTAAATGACAGAGGCCCGACTTTCATCGGACCTCCACGGATAACTCCGTTCCACATGACACGGATGCTTTTGCATCCACCAAGCTAACGACAACGACATTTGAACTCTGTCAACCTGTTCTGCCCTCACAGCGGTCACTCTGAAGCCTTTAAAAGGACAATGAGCCGCAAGGAGCTCAAAGCCATCTTGCTCGCCGGCTACCGCCTCATAGGTGCCACCCCCATCATCAATCTTGAAGACGGAGGGAAAACCACACACGACGTTGTGTTCAATGTTTTGCGGGACGATGGCAAGATGCTCAAAATCTATGATTGGCAGGACGTAAAGTCCTTGGCCACCTTACCGCCAGTTGACAGGACCTCAGGGATAGTTGATATATGAGCCTGCCCGACGGAATGATTGAAATTGCGTTGTCGGCTATCGACGACTCGATGTTCAGTATCCGGTATGCGCCAAGCCATCTACCATGCCCAAGGGGGTGTGTGCCTACCTTGTGGGTGGCATGGACTCAGGTCAAAGAAGTGAATGGCCTCTGGGAGGCATCCAGCAGCTGTTACTCCTGTTCTACTGCTTGGGGTTGGACTATGAACCCGGACAAGCCCTTGGAGGCGTCCAGTATCGTCTTACGCCCGCTTGGTAATTCTTCGGATGAAGACCGCAAGGGCGACACCGCATCCACCGACAACGACTGACAGGCCAACGTCCTTGAGCATCAGGAGTGCGCTGGTCGCAGAAGAGATTTGGTGTTCGAGCTTAACGTCATCAGACTTTACGCCCGCATCCGTGATTAGTAGGACCATCGTATTTGAGTCCTGAAACCCACTGACCACATAGTCGCATGCCCACGCGGTGAAGCCGGCAGAGACGAGGGCAATCAATAGCAGTCCAGCGACTGCAAAAATCAGATTACCTTCGGGGCGGGCAACGCCCAGCGCCGCACTAGGCTTACTTCCTTTTTTTCTTGGTTTTGACTTTGCCACCCTTGACCTCCTTTAGTTTTTGTTCGCCCTTCGCTTTCAGGTAGCGGAGGAAATAATCAGCGACTTCGGGAGCTGCGTAACCGGCGCCGCCTACGGTAGCGAGCCAGAGTCCTGTTGAAGAAAAATGGTCCTTGGTCGCCAGACCAACGATTGCGGCCGTAATAGCTGCTGCAAGGAAGCGTCGGAGAACGAAGCCAAATGTCACCGGCTCTGTCGAGAGTAGGATTCTCGCCGTCATCGCCATACCCCCCAGAATCGACGCAATTACGCCATCTTTGACGTATGGAGCCATGCCTGCCATGTCTGTGGCGGCAGCCCCTTGCGATGGTTCTGGAGGTTGGGTCATGCGGGAGGCTGGTCATTAGGCACTTCGCAGGTCTTTTTGCGGAACACCACCCGGAGGATGGCAATCGCCGCAATCAGAACAAAGAACCCGACTATGTAGATGAAGTATTCCGACGACCAGATGGTCGGGATGGATGAAAGGGCGACCCCGGCCGCGAAAAGCTGGAAGCCAATGACTTTCGGACCAAAGACAATACATCCGACCCCAGCAAGGCATACAAGTCCGCCCAAGTAAAGGAACTTGTCCTTCCGAGCCTCTTCAGCTTCTTGAGCACGGAGCGCCTTTTCTTGCGCCAACGCTTGTTCCCTCTCCAAGAGCTTCGCGTTGAACTCCGCTTGCTTCTTCGCTTTTTCCGCTTCGTATTTTGCGTCAGCGTCGGACAACTTCTTCTTAAGCGCAGCAGCCTCTTCCTGCTCTTTCTTGTAGGCATCAGCGACCGGCATCCCGCCCAGAACGGCTTCCACCCTCTTGCGTGTCAGCGCCCAGTCGATTGGGTCTGCATGTCCTGTCAAAGTCTTGGCGAGTTGCAGCTCGCTCCGCAGAACCAGATTGGTCTGCTCTGTCTGCTCCCTTTGGGCCAAGATGTAAGAGATGCCGACGGAGGCAGCCACCTTCGATAGGCGGTCTTGCGTTGCCTTGTCCAAGTCCTTTTCGGCGACAGACAGCCCCACAGTCGTAGCCGGCTCTGGGAGCGGGGGTAGTTCTGCCTGCTTTTTTGAAAAAATCGAGCATCCGGTCAGTATTAGGGCTGTGAATAAAGTTGTGAATAGTGTGAATAGTCTGCCCATACAATGTGGGCAAGTTGTCCACCCTTACCCGCCATCATTTGTCTCATAGTAGCCGCTGAAGCCGTCAAAGTGGAGGAAGTAGTTACGGCCCTGACCATTATTCCATTGGTAGAAAACATAGCCTGTGGAATAATTGGTATACGGGGAAGGTCCGACAGAGTAAGACCCAGAGTAAGTGCCATCCGAATATGTTGCAGACATATCGCCTCCGTAAAATAACGTTTCGTAAGTTCCTGTTACGCCGTCATTTTCCTGACCATCTTCGGGCGCAAAATAACTAAACGTAAAGGTGGAGCTGCTGTAAGACGTTGCGTATCCACTTGGGTAGGAACCGCATTGATACATGCCATCTGAATAATTTGCAGTAGTATTTTGGTAAGAACCGCCTGCGCCGTCGGTGATTTGTTGAACAAGAACCCCCACCGTCCATTGAACTCCTGCCGCATCGGTAGATAGCGCCGTGGAGCATGATTGGGACAAGACATATCCGGGCGCAAGGATATTCACGGTGTAGTAAGTGTCACTGCCGCAATCAATTTTCCAATCCGTTGTCATCGGAGCGCCCGTTGCTCCATCTATTGAAGACTGGGTCGCATAGGTGCCATCACAACCAGCATAGTAATTATTGTTGCTGGCAAAATAAGAACCGCCATTTCCATCGGCATACTCGCCGTAGTTGGAGTCACCAACAGAGACATCTCCATATGGTCCGGGGAAATAAATGTTGTTGCTGTTGGAATAGTATGTAAGCCCAGAAGGGTGGTAGCAGCCGTTACAGTTCTCGCACTCCACGGTAGCATAAGTCCCGCCACTTCCGTTGGCGCGGGTTACTTCATAGCCCCAATCACCATAAGAGGGTCCGCCTCCACCGTTATACGAGGCTTGCACGCACTGTGCGGAGATGAATGTCCCAGCGGGCAGAGGGCCGACTCGTGCTACAATGCCAATGGTAGCGAGGAACATATTACGCAATCAGGTCGCCAGCAAGATACCAAGTGTCCGTGTCCGTCTTGATTAGGGTGCATACCGCATACAAACCAGCCGATGTGAACTTGTTGTCGCGCGACGCCACCCCAACGCCGGGGTCGTGAGTGATTGTAAAGGGGTCTGTCTCAGCTTGGATAAGGACGTATTGAGTGCCAATGGCAATTGGGACTGACGCGTTTGTCGGGACCACCAATGTCGTAGGATTACCCGTTGTGTCATAACTGCCTCTTCGGATAACGGTGTTGGCATAGCCCCCTCCGGGGAGCGTGTATGTCGAAGGCCCGATTACGGAAACCACATTTCCTCGGACAACAGATTTCACATGGGCGGTAGTAGCCGCTTTGGTGGAGTCATCCGTTGCTGATGCAGTCGTGCAAGTAATTGCACCATTTACATCCAGCTTGCCAATAGGCGTCCATCCGTTTGCGATACCGATGCCAACGCTGCCCGCTGCGTTAATGATAAATGCAGAAGTGTCAGGGGAGGTTTCATCCTCAACCACAAGGGCGTTGCCGGTTCCAAGCTGCAAAATCGTAAGCTGATTTGCCGAAGACGTGCCGGAAATTGCCACACCAGCAGAGAAGGTGTTAAATTGGTTGGCTACCGCAGGGTAGTAGGATACTCCGCCTGTCTTGTAGCCCAACTTGGGTGAAGCCGCATTAGTAATCCAGATGTCTCCGTTAACCGCCGCAGTCGGCGTCGAGGAGATTGCAGTTGTCCCAAGGTTCAGGGAAGGCGTGTTGGTATCAACGGGGGTGGTGGTCACCTTGCCAGTAAAGCTTGCACCCGATAGGTTTGCCTTGAGCGCCAATGCCGCCGTAAGGTCTAACTGATTGGTCAGAGTCCCTGCTATCGTCCCCCAAGAAGCACCGCCAGCCCCAGAAGCAGATGTAGTCTGGCGCGTCCCATCGCTGAACATGATGCCACCGGCATCGACCTTAATGGCCGCTACACTGTCTGCGGAAGTCCCGACACCAACCCTGCCCGCATTGTCGATGACAAATGGCGTAGCGTCTGGGTTTGCGGCGTCCTCGACCAGCAACGAATACCCCGTTGCGCTCGTCGATAGGTTTGTGATGCGAAGAGCCGGCGTTGTTTCGGTGGTGGCCGATGTAATGACCTGTGGCCGCGTGAAAGAATTGATGTCGCCAAGGTTGGCGGCATACTTGACCCCAGCGGTAGTCCTGAACCCAAGCTGAAATTGTCCAACCCACACATCGCCAGCGACCGTGGTATTAGGTGCCGATGTTGAAGAAAGCGCACCAACATTAAGTCCGGCAGAAGATGTAGAGCAGGGCGCAACAACCTTGCCATTGAAAGTTGCCCCCATAAGCGAGGCA